>OGYC01000234.1_pt1 | contig 63928 bp, 51 predicted proteins | sample 1576461 | NCBI WGS metagenome assembly OGYC01 (sample SAMEA3541569, study PRJEB24748) | human gut metagenome | biome: human gut; feature: human-associated habitat; material: faeces | place: China | collected 2012 | reverse complement strand
CAGATACCGTATCTTTAAAAATATGATTGTAATGCTTGATCTTGACACTATATGTTGAGTATATCTGCATTCGTGATGCCTCCTTTCTGGATTATTTTATTTTAACAATTATAAGGTTCACAATTCGAAAAACTCGTCAGTTTTTTATAAGTTTTTACTATAAATATTCGATTATCACTAATAATAAAAAATACCGACTAACTCATCAACAACAGAATTATATTCCGAGTTTTCAGAGTACTGTATGAATTTAATTCGCAAAGTTTATAGTGACCGACCAGTTGTATTTCCAATAGATATAGAAGCAATTGCGTCTCATATTGGATTCGAAGTGCATTACTTGGACTTTGAGAACCAGGAATCATGCACTACAACTGGCATTCTTAGTCGGTTAATTGAAGAAAAACAAGGCAAAATGGCAATTGTTGTTAACAAATTATTGGATGCAAAAACACAAAGATACGCAATAGCTCGCGGAATTGCAAAGTATTTGTTGAGAGGAGAAGAATCAATGTTTGAAGGCATATATGATACAACCATGATTCCTCAAGATATAGATACAACAACAGAAGACGTAATTGCATGTTTTCTGTTACTGCCATTAGATTTAACAACGTCTGAATTGAAAGAGTATTTGGGACGAACTAGTTCAAAGGAAGTCGATTCGAATACTTGGATTCGACAATTTAGTGACAAAAGTATGGTTCCGGTATATAACGCAGCTATTGGTTATCAGCATATTAGACAAATTTTAGGATACGAAAGACAAAAAGAGTTCGAAAGCAAAGGATTTGACATCAACAGGATAGAAAATATTGACGAAATTATATATGCATAATCGTTACATGCGAAACAGTTCTTTCTGATATGAAAGGACTGTTTTTTTGTCTGCAACTTGGGAACACATATTTAGTATACAAAAACAAACGAAAATATTATTTCAGTTAACAATTTGGAGGATAGATTATGAAAAACGAATTAAAAAGGATACAGGCAGTAATACTCGGAGCGTTTGTTGTTTTGCTCACGGGAATGTGTTTTTATTCGAGTAGTAATTTAAGTAATATCAAACGTATGGCATCTGAGTCTGCACGACTGTCTTCGGATATTTTAAACGGATACGATCATGATGCGTACGAAAACTTTGATGCCGAACAGTTCGCATTCTTAAATGAGGGAACCCATGGAGAATTAGAGGCTGATGAATTACATAGTCTTATTTATGACGAAGATGGCTGGTCCCAGGATAAACAGGCTCATTTTAAGACAATTCTTATAAAAGGAAACAAAGAAACAGCAACCTCAATTGGAAATGCAGCAGTAAGTCAGGTTATTAACGACCAAAACGACACGGACAAAGAAGACATAACCTTTTCCGTTATCTCATTATCAGAGAATATGCAGGCTGTTATGTTTTCCAATGAGAAAGCAGCCTACTACGCGCATACGGAATGTGTTTCCAGTAATATGACAGTTTCTTATGAAGCTGTTTTTGATATCTCCGGAGATATTGTAACCGAAGACACAGAAGCCCAAGAAGACAATACAATTATTATGGATACTGATACTGAAACGGCTTCAACAAAACCGGTTACGATTGCAATCCTCGATACCGGATATACGGGAGACAGTGACAGGATTCTAAAAGGAATCAATACAGTAGATGACGAGCAAGAAAATACAGAAGATGATAACGGACACGGTACCAGAATGGCAGAAATCGTTACTTCAATGACAAACGATAACGTAAACATAATGCCAATCAAAGTAGCAAACAAAGACGGATTCGCTACGATCACAAGTACTTATGCAGGTATTTTGTATGCGATTGAGAAGGATGTTGATATCATTAATATCAGTATGAATGCCAGAGTGTCTGAGAGTTCATTTCTGCTTACGGATGCGATCAAACAGGCTACGGATGCTGGTATCAAGGTAATTGTATCCGCCGGAAATAGAAGTATGGACGTAGCCAAAATAACTCCATCCAATATTCCGGAAGCGATCGTTGTTTCGTCTGTAGATATTAATGGGGAGTTTGCAGAATATAGCAATTATGGAGGTACGATCGACTATGCAACGTATGGCAACTACGATGGCGTTGACGGAACCTCAAACGCAGCAATCAGAATGTCTTCCATGTATGCTTATATTATGGGAATTGATGGTGCAAATGCAGATGAACTGATCAATTCTGCTGCTAAAAATCCAAATGATACAGAATGGGATGAATACTATGGATATGGTATTGTAAACCCATATGATGTCTACAAAAGAGCAGATTATGCTTTTGCTTCCGGAATGTTCGATCACACACATACAGAAGGTGTTACGTGGAAAGGGAAAACGGAAACAGATCTTGGTCCAGGAATTATGGATCTTGATTGGAGGAATATAAGTGATGATGATCTCGACCTGTATTTAAGAGATACTCATTATGCATTCGTAGGAGAGTTTCTTTCATCATTATCAGAAGATGATATGAAAGAGATCAAAGAACACAGTCAGATATTAAACAGCGATGTAGAAGAAACTTCTTTTGAAATCACAGATGAAGATGTGTTACTAAGTGACGATCTAACAGAAATGGCAGAGATAAAAACACCGTTTATTGATTACTGTCTGAAACAATACGAGGAACACAAAGACGATTTGGTCATCTCCAACGCGAACACCTGGTGGTGGTATGATAACTCTGTTGGTTACCTTTACCTGAATGATATGCATGGCGTTACGAAGTTTACGATATCAGCACCTTATATGTCTAATTTTGATGAAGTAAACCATTTCAATTCTTCTTCTGTTGTGTCTGGGTTTACAACAGATAGTGTTGTAAAAGGAGACGCCAATAAGAAAGTGATACGAATCGGAAAGACGTCAGCTCAGTCAAGCAACAGTCCAAGTGTAACCGGAGCAAGAGCAGTCTCAGCAGGTGCTGCAAGTTTTATTAGTATCATTAAAAAAGGCGGCGAAACAAACGTATCCAAAAGTACGGCATCTGCTGCAAAGAACGATGCTAACGGAAGTGCTACATTCATGTTACAGTTTACATTTTCAAACTATGACATGGGAGAAGCATTGGAAGAGGGTCATTCCTGGTATACGAACTTTTTCGGAGCAGCAGGAACAGCAGAAGCATATGATTTTAATGTGAGACCATATGGTTATTTCGCAGGTGTTGATAAAAACGGAACAATTGCAAACTGGAACGTATCAAAAGCAAACGAATATTGGAATTCACATACAAACAGTGTTCCGGTTGGCAAAAAATACACTGCAAGTCAGATCCCGCAAGCTGTCAACAATACAAAGAATCAGTATGTGAAAATGTGGCAGGGTGATGGGTTTAAATACAGCTGGGTTGATTTCTTTCAGAGTGACAAAGTATTACAAAACTACAATGAACTTACCTTTGTTGATGGTTCTGATTACAACAATAATGGAAACACAACAGAAACTCTAACGGAGCGGAATGTATTGCAGACTTACATCAGATTGGAACCTGATAAGTCCAGTGGTTCTACACCTTATCCGGCAACAATCAGACGCAGCTCTCTTACAACAAGAAACATTGCATCCTCTGATAGTATGGATATCTGGTATTTCCCAGGCGGATGCAATTATACGGTTGCGAATGGACTCGGCGTCATTGCAAAATATGAAGGCGAAAGCTATAGCACCGTAAAGAAATTCATGAAAGAGGTTGCTGGTATCAATTCTCCTTCAGAAGCTCAGATTGCACAGTATTTTACACGAATTGATGCAAATGGAAATGGCAGTGGATTTAACACCTTTGTTTCCGGAAATAATGCAAAATATCTGCCACGATTCAGTGCTTCCGATTATTATGGTGCCCATAGATCACTGATCCAGTCGTTTGAGCTCTATAAACTTGGAACCTGGGCATATAGATCCGTAAATGGACAGGGCACAAATGGCGGAAGCGGAGATAGTTACGGAAACACAGCACAATATGGAACGCCTGCATTGTTTACGAATGAATCTTCCTATGATGATAAGAAGAAAACACTAACCGTCAGCGGTGAGACGTTTGGATTGACAACTTATGCAAAGTGGTCTGTTGGCGAAGACATTGTTGGAGAGACAGACATCCCAGAAATTCGCATTCAGACAACTGTTAACAGTATTAATGTATATCATACGGTAGCACTTGCAGATAAATGGTATGATGACCAGGATATCGTTAACAACTGGACGAATGCATCAAAATCAATTACCGGCAAGAGCGAACAGGTAATGTATGGTCAGACTTATACGGATAGCGGTGTTTATGCTCCAGCAATCACGAATTTCAAAGCTACTTCAGATAAACGTATCACAGTTGTGAAACCGGATGGCAGTTCACAGATTTATGACAGCGCAACAAATATAACACAATTAGTAAGCGAAGTACTTGCTGAACCTGGAATGAACGGAGCAACGATTACAATAGAAACTCTGTATGATGCTGCTGGACTTTCAACCTTATACGTAAGACCAACTCTAGGCAAATGGACCTATAATGGAGCAACCTATACAGAAGATAACCCAGCGATCATCACAAAACAGGTTGGAACACAAATTGGTATTCCAAACCCGGATATTAACACGATCAACTATGTAGCTTCTTTTGATGGCAACGGCGGAACTGCAAGTGAGACGTCAAAGAAGACAACACTAAGCTGGGATCACACTTGGACGTTACAGAAGGCAGACGAACAAGGAAACGCAATCGCTGGGTCTCCGAATGGAACTAAACTCGACCAAAGTGGAGATACTTTTGATACTTCTGTAAACTATATGGACTACGGATCATGGAGTGATTGTAGTTATTTTGACAATTCAACAGAACCAAAAACGTCATTTTCAGGAAGCGGTGATATTACTGCATGGTGGACTGGAGTTTTAAGGAATGTTCCTACAGGAAAAAAATACTTCATGGGTGTTTATGGCGGTCAATATCCAAGAAGTAACATAGGGTATGGTTGGACTAGTTTTCGTAATACATATACGACATCAACATCCACAACGTTATACATGAGTTTGAATGCAAGTGGATACGGCTATAGTTTATACAAAAATGGAGATTATTATTATAGTTCTGGCGGCTACTATGACAAAGGTCCATTCGGTATTTTCCCAGCGTACACCAAATATGGGTTTGCCTATAAGTATGGATCCGTAGAAGGTGCAACCGACGTAATGTCTCCAAATATTTCCGGATCCACACTGATCACACTACCAACTGCTTCCAAACCAAATGCTACATTCCTGTACTGGAAACTGGCATACGACCCAGAACTTGACGCTTCTTATACAAGTAGAACGTATGCAGCAGGCGAGACAGTTGACATGGCTTCGTTTAAGAAAGATGTAACGTTTGTAGCTCAGTGGTCTGACAATGTATACACTTTGACTTTAGTCCGTGATGGAAAGGATGACCTGCAGCCTGCATGTACCGATGGAGATACCGTCGCTTATGTATCCGGAGGTCGGTACACAAAAACAGCACGCGGAACAACAATCACAAAAATTGCGGTACCAACAAAATATGGATACGAATTCCAGGGTTACAAACTTGGAAATCGAACGGTAATCAATGCGGATGGAACGTTTGCAATAGATGCCAGCGAATATACATCAGACGCAACCTTATATGCAGAATGGACGTTTAAGAAATATAAGATCACCCTTGATTACTGCATGACTGGTCTTGTTAACGAAGACACAGCAGACCCTTATATGATGGAATATTATGACCGATATTTCGAAGACAGTAAAGGTATTATGACCACAACCGTTGAGTACCCGAAAGTGAGAGGAAAAAACTTTGAAGGCTATTATACGGGTACGAATGGAACGGGTACAATGTTGATTGATGAATCCGGTAATATTCTCGTAAACACAACCTATTTTGACGCCGACCAGACTTTGTATGCAAAATGGGGAGACGGAAATTACGGCGTCCAACTTGAGTTTAATAATGGTCGAGACAGACGCATTACAGTAGACAATGTGAATATTCCTTATGGCGGAAAAGCAAATGTAGGTTTTAATGAGTTTGCATACATTCCGACGAAACCAGGGTATACTTTTGCTGGCTGGTATGACAGCGCATCCGGCGGAAGACTCGTATATAATCCAAACACCGGTGCCAAACTAACAGGTTCGATCTATTGGGATCGTAATGGTAATTACCAGTATTATGATACAATGATATTGTATGCACATTGGGTACAGAATACGTATCCGGTGTCTTATGATGGTAATGATGCAACATCAGGAACGATGAAAGATGATACTCATGTTTATGATACAGAAAAACAGTTATCAAAGAATCAATATGAAAGACATCAAGTTTTAGCATATGAAGATAGTGATAAAAAGTCATCTACAGTTATGATTCCAATTGCTTCTGATGAATGTGATCTTGAGTTCCAGGGGTGGAATTCGAATATCAGGATTCCGAATGATTTACGGTTCAGTCAGTACGTAAGCTGTTTGATACCTAACACAAACCTTGGTAGCACCACATTTGAAATCGAAAGAAATGATGCCGGTCTTCCGATTACTTATACAATTGATGACGAATCGATTGCAGATGTTAAGATCGATGGAGATTTGATCACAATTACTGGAAAGAAAACAGGAGTGACAACAGTTACGTTACAAACCGGAATGGATGACATATATGAAATCACAAAGGTTACATATTATGTGATCGTACAGTAATGGTAACCGGAGTATAAGAAACAAAGAGAAAGAGGAAGATAACATTTTGAAAATTAGAGTGTTGTTTCCTCTTTTCTCGTTCATAAATATTTCTTTGTACACTAAGCGCCCATATTTAAGAAGTAGGACGGGACGTCTCGATTACTTGTATCCGAATAGTTCACGGATAACAAAATACATATAGAAAGGGTATTAAGATGGATACAATTTATAGAAAACAGAAATCGTTTCTGATTGTTTTGGCGTCGATCATTTTAACCGCTTTAGTGACACTGAAAGGTCCGCCGGAAGTACATGCGGAAACAAGACATTATAATGACGAAGAAACGGTAACAAATTTAACATCAATACAGGGAAACAAAGTAGATATGATTGCACAATGGAGTCAGGTATCAGTTACACTTCCGGAAGGTAAAAAGCCTGGATATAAATTTATTGCCTGGTATCAGGATCCAGAATGTACAAAATACATTGGAAAAGCAAACGATACTTATATTCCTGCAAGATCAAACGAAACGTTGTATGCGAAATGGACTGCCATTGAATACACGCTGCACTTTGATACAAACTTAGATCACACGGAGACCGGAAGGTATGCGATCGGAGTTCCAACTGGTGATACATCAGATAAGAAGATAATCTTTGATGACCTATATGGAGAACTTCCAGAGATTGCGTTGGATGGATATGAGTTTTTAGGTTGGTATGATAAACCAGTCGGTGGAAATAAGATCAATAGTACGGATCGTTTCACACACTTAAATGATAACCAGACAGACGGAAGTGATATGACATTATACGCACACTGGAAAAACTTTATTCCGGCAAATGTGAAGATGTATGCGAAAAATGATAACGGGATTTATGTAACGTCTACTGATTTAGAAAATGACGTTAGTGTGTCTGAGTGGTCTGATACGGCATATACCTTGTGGGCTCAGGCGGAAGACATCGGAGATGGGATTGCAAATGCAACGGTGACCAGAGCAGATGCCTATAGTAATGCTGTATTCGACAGAACAACCTTCAGTAAAGAAACAAGACTTACAAAAGAAAACGCAACCTTTCAGTCTTACGGCGTAGAGGGTACAACAAGTATCTTTTTGACCGTATCGGATACAGAAGGAACGAAAACAGACCGAATTTTGGATGGGTCTGTAAATACGAAAAAGATGAACTTAAAAGTCGATACCACAGCACCAAAAGCGACAATGTCTGTTACCCTTGGAACACATGAGAACCCACTAAATACAGTAAGCACCAAAAGCTGGCAGGATTGGGCTGTTTACGATTCTGTTGCATACGGAGCAAAAGTCACCATTACAATCAGTGACGAAAATGAGTATGCCGCTGGTGGTAAACAAGATGTTTCTGGAATCAGTCATGCATGGTTGACTGTGTTTGATACCGACAATCCGGACAACAAAACAGATATTGAACTCGTTGCTGATGGATCTAACAATGTATATACCTATGATTATGAAGACATTTTGAAGACGAATATCATGTTTCCGAATGTTATGAATCTAAGTTATGAACTTCATGTTGTGGATGTTGCTGGAAACGAAACGCCTGTGATCACAAAAACAACAGAGCGAAAACCAGAACTGTATTCGAAGGTTGAAAAACTAACAAGCGATGACCTTGGAGATCCATTATTGTTTAAAGCTGGATTCCGCGGACGTCTTTACATTTATACAACCGGATGGGTTGACACTTTGAGTCTCGAATGGCCGGACTGTATTGTAAAGAGTGGAGAATATGACGTCGCTCATGATGAACCAGGTATGATCTATAATGCGACTTTGATCACCAATGGTATGACACAGGACATGACGCCTTCCAGTGATCCATTCGAGAGAATGCTGCAAGAAGCAGTATTAACGTCAGAATACACAGACGATAACAATCCTAGCAGTAAAACGATCACAGTGGAAGCAGATGGAGAGAACACTGGGTTCACAAGATGTTATGTGTTCGATTTCTGGGTTCCGGTTTATATTGGACTTCCAGAAAATCCAGATCATATTGACATGGGAATCATAAATCAGATTACAACGAAAATCATAGCAAATAAGTACTTAATTCGTAGTTCTGCAGAATCTGTCACAACAGAAACGGTAACTTCAATGGGAACATTTGATATGAGACTTGGAGAAGGATCCATTATGGACGACTTCCATACTTCGATCATCAATTAGCAGAATTAAGAGCTTTGGGAATTGTCTCAGAGCTCTTTTTCTTTGTCATTTGGTTGTCCATATTTATAACTGAATTGAAAAACTTCTTGACGAGTTTTCAATATTGTGAGCCTTGTAAAAATATAGAGCTAAGTACAATAGCTTAAAATACAAAATAGAAGGAGACGAAAATGCGAATGGCTAAGTTTAAGACACAACATGAGTTAAAGAGAATATTATCGATGATCTTGGCAATGTGTTTTGTGATCGTGACTGTTATTACAGATACTTCGATGACGGCAAAGGCAGCAGATAATACATGGTCATTTTCATATACAGGAGGAATCCAGTCATTTACGGCGCCAGAAACTGGAACCTACACAATTGATGCATATGGTGCGTCTGGTGGTGGGCGTTCGGATAAGGGTGGCTATTGGATTGGAACAAAAGGAGGATATGGTGGTCATGCCGCAGGATCTGTCACCTTAGTAAAGGGGCAAACAATCTATATCACTGTCGGCGGTCAAGGATCAATGTCATCTAGTTCTGCATCAGCAGCAGGTGGTTATAATGGCGGTGGTACAGGTTATTACGGTACTGGTTCCGGTGGTGGAGCCACCTCAATTACGTTTGACAACTTAGGAACCCTATCTGCATTTAAAGACAAGAAAGATTCTGTTCTTTTAGTTGCTGGTGGCGGTGGTGGTACTGGTACGCTCGATTTTAGTGGTTCGCAAACAGGTAATGGTGGCGGACTGAACGGAACCGGAGCTGCCGGAGTTAAAAATGAGCATTCTAATGGTGGTACACAAACAGCCGGATACGCATTTGGACAGGGTCAGGATAGTAATAAAACTGCAACCGTCAGTCAACATACAAATGTTCAGGTTTATGGAAAACTTGGATATGGCGGCGCTGGTGGTGGCGGCTATTATGGCGGAACCTATGGAAATGCAGGTTATATTGGCGGTGGTGGCGGTTCCGGATATATTGCGTCGAAATTAAGTGGCGCCTCAACAGGGATATCAAACCACATTGGAAACGGTAGTTGTAAGATCACGTATGAAGGAAATCCTTCTTATACGCTTACAATTGATGTCAAAGACGGCGGAACTTTAGTAAAAACAACGTATTCAGGTACTTATGGTACAACAATTTCGTTGCCAACTCCAAACTGCTATAGTGGGTATACTTTTATCGAGTATGAAAAGAGCAATGAAACACTGATCGGTACACTAAGTGGCATGAAATACACATTTGGATTTGGCGATGATACGATCAAAGCCGTTTACAGCGCTGACCTTGCAGTTGAAGCGAAATATAATTCATTGCTATATAACGGAGAAGGTGGAATCCTCGTAAGCATCAGTCAGAATGATAGTATTGAGAAAACATTTCAGTTACAGTTATCCTATGATGGTGTAAATTACTCGAACATCTCATCTGATAGTATCACGCAGACAGAAGGCGGAACGACAACGAATTTCTATTATTCCGGTGGAGTTCAGTCTTATACAGCTCCAGTATCTGGTTTCTATTATTTGAAAGCGGTCGGAGCAGAAGGTGGAACAAAATTATGGAAGTACTATCTGGTTACGAGTGGTGCTTATCCAGGTAACTGGTTTAATGGGCAGCCGACGAACGAAGGTAGAGCTGGTGGTACATCAACTGGTTATATTTACCTGAATGCCGGAGAAACAATTTATATCTGTGTTGGTGGTCACGGACAGCCTGGTGAATGGATCGATAACAAAACAACAGGTGGACAACCTGGTGCTGGCGGATATAACGGCGGCGGTTCCGGTGGTGGAAAAGTGTATGACGGATATGGATCTCCAGGAAGTACAGCTCCTGGCGGTGGCGGAGCAACATCCATAACAAAAACAAATCGAGGTGTTTTATCAAATTTCGCCTCATATCAAAATGAAGTAATTATGGTTGCCGGTGGATCAGGCGGTGTTTCTGGTAACAGTGCAGCAGGTGCCGGTGGTGGTACTGGTGAAAATAGTTCTACCGGTGGCGGAAGAGTTAATGGTGGAACCTTCGGACGAGGAGCAAACGGAGCGAATGCACCATACCGTAATCAGGCTGGTGTTTACTCAATCGGTGCCGGTGGCGGCGGTGGCTGGATCGGCGGTGGAGCCGGAGTTACAGGACCATCAGTAAATGGTGGCGGTGCTGGCGGCTCCGGCTATATTGGCGGAACATTATCAAGCATGCCACGGTCAACAACAAACGGCGGAGCTTCTACATATAATAAATATAATAATGCGGATGGATCAAAAGATGATGCAAATGGTTTTGCATCTGTAACATTTGCAACACAGACTTTGAATCCGAATGTTTCGCACACGATCAAGGCGACTGACAAAGCAGCTCCGGATACACCAAGTAATCTGCAGATCGTTGACAGGACTAATAATCAGTTTGTAATTAGTTTTGAAGATACGGGTGATAATGGTACGGATTACTATGTGAGAGCAAACAGTTACAGTCAGAAAACTGGTGCTTTGCTCAAGACATCAAAAGGATATAATATCAATGTCACATCAGGAGTTGCAAAATATTTGTATGTTCTTGATACAAATAAGAATACAAAAGTAACAACAGCAAACGGAAAAGGAACAACAGATACTAAAATTACGATTGCACAGGATGGTTCCGCACTTCGGTACCTGCATATTGCGACAATCGACAAGGTTGGAAATATCTCCGGAACCGCAACGATCGCAATCCCAAATACGACGACTTATACAGTAAACCATTATTTGGAACAATTGGATGGATCCTATAAATTTAAAGAAGCGGATACATTAACGGCAGAACTTGGTTCAAGTGTGACACCTGCAACGAAAAACTATGATGGATTTACAGCACCGGCATTACAAACAATGACTGTCGACCCATTAGGTCTTACTGTGATCGATTACTATTACACGAGAAATTCATACACGTTAACGCTTAAAAAGGGAGAAGGAATCACAAATGTAACAGGTGGCGGAACATACAAATACGGAGAAAAAGTTAAAATCAATGCTAATGTCGCATCCAAATTTGTATGGTCAAAGTGGACTGGAACAAATATATCAACAACACAGCAATATGAATTTAACATGCCAGCGCAGAATGTAGTAGAAACAGCAAATGCGATATGCACAGAGACCGGAGGAACAAAATCAACAGACGTATTAAACGTCGTGTGGTCCGAAGGTGGAATATCACACGCAACCGAAACATCATTCAGTGAAGGTGTTTATACATCGAATACTGTTGATGATAGCACAAACAAAGTATACGGACAACTTACACTTGATAATAATACAGTAGCTGGTAAACTTCATGTAAATGTTGGTGATACGATTTATCTGTATGCTCCATCTGCTGGTGTCGAATATACAGATACAATTGGATATGCCGGAGCTTATTCCTTCAGTGCTGCTGGTGGTAAAGGTGGAGATATCTCTGCGTACGACAAAAATGTTGGATTCGGTAATGCCATTGGTGGTTATGGCTCGGCGATCACAAGTGCACCAATCTCATATGCTCCGAAAACATCTATTAAATACCAATTAGGTTCTAATGGACAGAATAAGTCGTATTCCAATCAGGAAACCTGGTATTATTACTCTGAAGATGAAATTGCTGCAATTGTCAGCAGAGCAGGTGGAGCTACCTTAGACGCAGGACTTTATGGTTCTCATAATCATTCTTTCTGTGCTTATACCGTAACTTCACAGGTTGGTACTGCATCTTATATTCAGGTATCAGGAAATAACTATATCGTAGCCGGTGGTGGAGCTCCAGGAGCTGTTGAATTTGCCGCTCAAGCACAACTTGGATATTACAAAGAAATTCAGAATGGAAACCATGCTGACATCACTCCAACATTGCCGCCTGGGTATATTTTCTACAATCCAGGGGCAACCTCAATGTCAACGAGATATCATGACTTTGTAAACCCACATGTTAACGCAAACCGAATTGCCGGTCTTGCTGTAAAACAAGGACTTAACTCCAGTGTTGGTAATTTTGTGGTAGATATGTTCGCCGGATGGATCACGACAGGACCTGACAGTAAGATCAGTCCGATCTATCCTGGTTATTCTGGATGTGGATCCCGGGATGCAGATAACGTATTCACACCGAATAATGTCGTAGCAACAACGATTGATACTTCTTACACTGGAAGTCCTTATGTGAAACTGAAATGTAATGAAAAGATACTTACTGTGGTAGACCCAACAAGAGAAGGTTATGAATTTATCGGATGGGAATGTTCCACTGGTAGTTCCGTAGTATCGCATACAAATAATATTACGACGATCAAAGTCACAAAAAGCGGGTCTACGATCACAGCCAAATGGAAAAACTTAAATCCAGAAAACGTAAAACTGTATGCAGTAAACGGAACCAATTCTTATGTTGTTACTGATAAATCAGCATCTGACACAACGGTATCAACATGGGTAAACACACCATATATATTATATGCAGAAGCTACAGACTCTGGTGACGGTATCGGAAAAGCTGTTATCACACGTGTCGATAACGGACGTAACGATGTGTTTGATACAAAAACATATTCAGTTTCAGTTCCGGCACTCACACAGGATAATGCAACATTTAAACCATACAGTGTAGACGGAACGACTAGTGTTTATTTGACGGTTACAGACAAAGAAGGGGCGTCCAATGGCAGACCTCTGACAGGTTCAACAAGTACTAAGAAAATGAACTTAAAGGTCGATACAAAGGCGCCGACAGCAACGGTTTCTGTTTCTCTTGGAACTTACAGCAATCCTTTAAACAAAGATAGTACTAAAACATGGGAAGGTTGGAACGTTTACAACTCTGCCGCATACGGAGCTAAGATATCTATCAATCTCAGTGACGAAAATGAGAATGCTGCTGGTGGTAAACGAGATGTATCAGGACTTAATCGTGTTTGGTTGACTGTATATGATACAAATAATCCGGAGAACAAACAGGATATAGATCTTGTGAATGGTTTAAACGGAGCTTATACGTACAATTATAATACGGTTCTGGATATCAATAATATGTTTCCAAATGTTATGAACCTCACTTATGAGGTACATGCAACCGATATGGCTGGAAACGAAATGTCCGGAATCAAGACAACATCTGAACGGAAACCGGAAGTATATTCAAAAGTAGAGAGATTAACACAGGATGACGATTTGAATGATTCTGTATTATTCAAAGCAGGTTACCGTGGTCGCCTTTACATTTATACAACCGGATGGGTTGATACCTTAAACCTCGAATGGCCAGATTGTATTGTAAAGAGTGGCGAATATGATGTTGATCATGATGAACCAGGTATGATTTATAACGCAACATTACTTACCAATGGAATGTATCAGGGAATGCCGTTATCAAATGATGGAACTACAAGATTGTTACAAGAAACAATTCTTAAGACAGAAAACACGGATGATAACAATCCAAGTAGCAAAGCGTTTTCGATTGATGCTGATGGTGAAAGTACAGAGTTTGCAAGATGTTATGTATTCGATTTCTGGATTCCGGTTTATATTGGGCTTCCAGAAAATCCAGATCATATTGACATGGGAATCGTAAATCAGATCAATACAAAGATTACCGCAAACAAATATCTTGTTAAGACGTCAGCAGAATCCGTTACAACGGAAACTGTAACATCAATGGGTAGTTTTGATATTAAACTTGGAGAGGGATCAATAATGGATGACTTCCATTCTTCGATCATCAACTAAAGGAAACAGAGCTTTGAGAGAAATCTCAGAGCTCTTTTCTTTGTCTGAAGCTTGCGCATATTTAGGATAACAAGATCTGATGAGAATAAGGAGAATCATTTATGAGAAACGTAAAAGGGTTTGCATTAAGTCTCGTGTTCGCTATTATCGGAATCATTATGTTCATATTTTTCATTTCCACAGGGTTTCCGGCAATGGAACACGATGTAGAGGTATGTACAGAACCAGTTGAGGCTGTAGTTATTGAAAATATAAAGGAATACGTGTCAGACCACGAAGGTGGAAGTAAAACAGAATATAACCAGATCGTAGAATACACATATGGTAATACTTCAGTTAAGGCTACGCTTCTTCAGTATAAATCAGATCCAGTTCCAGAAGGATCTACGATTACGTTATGGGTTAATCCAGAAAAGCCAAGTCAATACATTAAAGATCGAAACATTGGTATAGAATCTTATGTCATACCAATTGCCTTTTCATCTGTGCTGATTTTGTTTGGTGTTATTGGGATGAAATGCAGTGTAAGCGAAGTCGAAAAAGAGGAGGAATTTTAGTGTTATGAAGAAAAACAAAGCGATTACATATTTAATGGCAGCAATTATTGGCGCCGCAACAATTAGATCAATCTTAAAATACAAAGCAGAACGACAAAAAGAATTCACAGATTATATGTTTAATCTTTTAGAGGCGGATAAAGATGATGTTTTTGAATTACTGATTTCGATTCCGGATGATGAGTTTTCGTTCATTGTCTCCGTATATGATCGTCTTTCCAGGAGTCTATCATTAGAAAACGAAATACGGGAAGCAGTCGAATCTCCGCATGCGCCAGGAAACAGAACCAGGAATGAGATTCTCAGTCTTATAATGAAACATTTGCGTAAAAGTGAAAAACAAAAGATGATATCGTTTCTGAACAATCATGCAAATGAATTAGAAAATCTGTTTCGATACGGGCTTTTCAAGATCGATTCAAAGGATTTCTATGACTGGTTGGATTATTACGATGCAGCTGGAAAAACAGTAGATAAGAAACTGATCAAAAAGGTTGCTAAGATGTTAGACATTAAATTCAGTGATTCTGAAATCGAACAAACGGAGGATGCATATGTTTCGTAAATTTTCGGGGGGGGGGTAGCGAGATTGAACATAAAACGCTTTATAACTGCCCTGTTATATCAAACGGTGCTACTCACTTCATTAGCCTTTATCCCAACAACGACAGTACAGGCAGCCACAATAGAATCAGTAGCAATTAATCCAAACGGAGGAGTCGCAACTCAAATTGACGGATCAAGTATTACATCAAGTGTATCGAGATCACTTGGTAATCTGATTGCGATTGGAGAGACAAAATCATTTGACACAAGTACACAAACTATAGATTTTACAGGTACTTATTCCTTTGATGTGCAGGGCGGTAAAGGCGGAAACGCTACAATGACGGGTGTCGGTACCGCTTATGGCGGAAACGGAACAAGAATTGTTTCAAAACCGATCACGATTAATAATGGAACTGTCATGACTTTTACAAAAGGCGCAGATTCACATGATATAACCAAACCTGCACTAGCTCAGTTCACGAGCGTGACAGGTGACCATCAATTTGGTGGAGTAGGAACCGATACATGGAACGGGATTAGTATTATTGATTGGTACCAGTCTGTTTTTGGTGATGGCGGAAATTGCTCCTCTGTTACATTCGCAAATCACGCAATTTATGCAGCAGGTGGTGGAGCTGGGACCGTTTACCAATTTGCTTATGCAAAATTACCAACGACATATCAGGGTTCTGGTGTTTTGAACGGAATTAATACATACATGGATGATACAGATCATACTTGGGAGTGTAACAGCATTGATTTTGATAAAAATTGGTGTGCCATGTACGGTGGCTCCTTTTCTGGCGGATCCGGACTATGGACGAACCAATATGGTCGTGGCGCAGGCGGTGGATACAAAAATGGTTCGTACGGAGGTGCCGGATCCAATGCATGTGCGAGCGGGTCACCAGGACAAAACTATGTATTAGGTTTTGATGCTGAATATTCTGCACATATTGCGACACAAGCCTACGTAAAGATGACCTGTCACAGTAAAACATTTACAATTGCAAATCCTGTAAGATCTGGATATTCTTTTGCTGGATGGACCGTTGAGGGCGCGGGCGTTTCGTATACGAATAATGGAACCTCATGTACATTCATAAAGAGTGCGCCCGGAAGTATGTCGTTAAAAGCAAATTGGACAAGAAATAGCAACGGCATTGGATATCAGGCGATTATGGACCTAAATAACGGAACAAATACACCTGTTACTTTAAATAGTCCCGGTCTCTATTATGGGAATATGATCGATTGTGAATGGAACAAATACTGGAACTCCTTTACTTATACACCAGCTAGAACCGGATTCACGTTTGCAGGATGGTATGACAGTGCAACTGGAGGAAACCTTGTTTATAATCCAGCAGATGGAGCTATTGTCACTGGTAATAAATATTGGACAACAGAAATTGTGAATGGAATTGTCACGTATAAGTATCAATATAAAGGAAATATGACATTGTATGCGCATTGGACTCCGATTACTTATTATGTTTCTTATAATGGAAATGGTGCCGATCAAGGAACTATGAGTAATAGTACGCATCATTATTATGTCAGTCAAAAGCTTTCTAAGAATCAGTATATAACATCGCGTACGATTACATATAAGGATGGTAAAAACAATTCGTCTTCCAGTATGTTTGCAATCCCGGACACAAAGAAATTGGCGGATTTCCTTGGATGGAAGGCAAATGTTAAGAATACAAATCAGTGTATTTTGAATCAATATGTAACATCGCTTGGGAATGTTTCAGTCAATGACTCCGGGACAGTCGTGATCGATATATCTGATTCCGAAAATGTTGGCGCCTATCAGATGCAGATTCTAAGTAAAACCGAAGGTACTGGCGCCACAATAAATGGGAATCGGATTACCGTAAACTGGAATGCTGCGTCCTATGACCCTAAAATCGATCTGCTCGTAACCGTAAAAGCTGACGCTGAACGTGAGGCAGCCTATGCAAGATATCAATTGTTTGGAAAACAAGCGGTTACTGTTACATTGGATTACAATACGTATGGTACCGGAAGCACCACAAAGATCGAATCATTTTTGAATACACAGTATGGTAATAGATTACCAACAGCGAAAGATGTGCACGTGTACAATAAATCGGATACATTTGTGTGTTGGACGACAGAGAGGAATAATATTAAGACTAAAGTTTCGCCAACAGACTACGTATCCGGACATATAACAAAACTATATGCATATTACGATCACGACACAACAGTTGAAACGCCATTGCAGATCTTTACTTATAATATCAACTACAATGAAAAGACGATTACGATCACAGGTCTGACAAATAAAGGACGCTCCTTGGAATATCTTGTAATTCCTGATTATTACTGGGTAAATGGAGAAAAGTTTGCAGTCACCGGGTTAAGTTGGACTTATGGAGGAACAAACAATCCCGCCGCCCCTAATACGGTACTCAAATATATGTATGTATCAGGAAAGACGGCAACGGTAACAATCGGAACCAGTATAGATGTGGAACGACCTGGAATTTATACATTATCGAACGGCGCTTTTGCTGGCTGTGTAAATTTGAAGTCCTGTTATTTCGGCGGCGAACTGTCTATCATTCCGGATGGCTGTTTTGAGAACTGCTTGTCATTAGAAAACGTATACATCGGAAACAAAGTCAGAAAGATACAAAAATATGCATTCTATAACTGTGTCGGATTAAGGAATTTATTGATTCCTGATAATGTGACAGACCTGACAGAAGGAATGGTTGTACATAATAAATCCGCACTCGGAAACACAAATGATCCAACCAGAAATAGTGCACTTTCTAATGTATATGTATCCCAAAATGCTGTAATCCGTGATGTCTCTGGAGAACAGAGAACTTATTCCTTGTGTCCTCATCAGGGATATAGTATCCATACCGTATTCTATAGTGGATGCTCGGAAGCTGTTATCAATTCGCATGCTGGCGGACATGCATGGTGGCGATATACGTTAAACAATGCATCCGAAACAAATACAGGATACATTGCTCCGTATGCACAAATGAGTGCTGCTGAATTTTATGCAAGGTTTTTAAACACAGCGGCATACAATGATATGCTTGCAGGCTTTCCAAACAGACCAACAAACGCATACGAATACGAATATATTAACAGATAACAGAAAAGAAGACTAACTGGAAACAGTTGGTCTTTCTTTGTTTTTGTGAGACGCATATTTATAAGAAGAAAACAAAGAAGGAGAATTTTTTAGCCATGACAAGGAAAACACAAGAGATTATACCAACGCCAGAATTCATTAATTTATACAAAGAATACGAAACAGTTTTACGAGATACTATGAATTCGAATCCGTATGCATACGAGAGTACGCAACCACAACAAGTAAGTAATAAGTTGCAGATTATCAGACTAAACCGAAACTATATTCAACACGAATCTGATCCAGATTTTGTAAAGATCAGCCGGGATCAGTATGAGTTTTTAAAACAGGTAATCAACCATGTAAAATTAACACAAGGGACAGCAAAAGACGGAATGATTTCGATTCGAAAATATCCTCATTTGTTTGATGATATGCGAGCCTCCGAAGCGGTGGAAGTGTTTGCGTGTACTGTAAAAGATCGAGTCCCAGTGCTTTGTCGGCAGTCAGGTCGTTTTCTTGGAACGTGCTCGGCTATGCAGTTATTAAAATATATCAATAATACCAGTATGAGCACGAAATTAATTCCACAAAGAGCGAGCAAATTGAAGTTGAAACTGGATGAAGCGCCGACGATCGAATCGGACTCACTTGTTTATGACCTAGAACGTGACCAATTATATGTCGTAACAAAGAACGAGAAGGTAGTAGGATTTCTCCCACTGTAGTCTCCGCACATATTTAGAATGTAATCAATTACACAAGAAGAAAGGAGATACTCTTTATGACATTGAAAGAAAGAATCGAGAACGAGAGAGAGGTGAACCGTCCAGTCGATGGTAAATTTACTAAGAAACCAAAAGACGCAAAGACGCTTCGCCAGTGGGTGCGCGAAGGAATGTGTCCAAAGGATGGAACAACTCTTCGTATGTATCAGATGAGTCACACACAGGGATATGGTTATTACATTACGGAGGATGTAAGACCAATGACGCCGGAAGAATTGGCGTCGTATAATAGCACTCCTTCAAAAGAGAAGTCAAAAAGTAAGAAACAGGAAATGGACGTTGTTTCTACGCTTCGAAAGAAAAAAGAGTGCTATATTGTGACGCCGGAAGAATGGGCGACAAAAGAGATCGTTGTCTTTGATGTCGAAACAACAGGATTTTATAACACAGACGAGATATTACAGATGTCTGCTGCCGACAACTATGGACATACATATGATCAGTATGTAAAACCATTAACACATTTTGCGTGGGATAAGGCGATGGCAGTCAATCATATCACACCTGAAATGGTAGACAATAGTCCGACTGTAGTTACATTAGCTCCGATCTGGCAGTCATTATTTGATCATGCTGACTACATTATTGGACACAATGTAAATTTCGATATCCGTATGATGAATAACATTGGCGTTGAGATCGATCCGGCAAAAGTGATTGATACATGTAAAATCCATAAAGTTCTGTGCCCGGATGCAGAGAACGACAAACTGGAAACAGCCGTTAGAAATCTTGCAAGCGAGAAGATCAAGGCTCAGTATGCAGATGGTGCTCACAGTGCGATTGTCGACGTATTGGCAACCTTGGATGTTTACCATACATTTTGTAAAATGATATGGGAACAGCAGTAGTAAACAGAAAAAGAGAACACTAGGCATCAGAAGTCTGGTGTTTTCTCTATTTTTGAAACAATTTGCAACCGTAACAAAGAAAAAGACAACTGCTATTTGCATAGTGGCTGTCTTTTTCATTTTGTTTACAATCTCTTGATTAATTCAAGAATGGAATCCAAGTCATCAGAACGCACTGAGAAGTCGCACAATGATTCGTTCTTCAGTTCCTGCTCCATTGATAGCAGCTGCATGGTTGCCTGTTCGTATGTAGCATCACCTTTTCTGAAATCCAAAAGAACATTCTTAATCATTTCTTCCCGGCTTTGTCTACAGAAAATGATAACAGTCGGAAACTCACGTTTTAAAGCAATTGCTCCACTGATATCAACGATTACGACTACGGATGTTCCGGCGTCTAATTTCTTTTTAATCTCATCTGCATCCAAAGTATACCGACGCCAAGCATAGGTAGTATCTGTGATTGAATTCTCAGGTCTTTTTACATTAGGTTTGTCAAGCTCAACAGAGTACACAAACTCTCTGTTATTGTGAATGATTGCTCCGTTTTTGGAATAATCAACCTGATCAGCAATAAGATCTTCCGCTAAAAGATGTTTGTCAGCTCCAGATGGACCAACGATTGCATATACGCATGGTTCTTCGATTTCCTTTGTATCTGTCATCTGATGCATGATCTGGTTAACAAGAATCAGAAATTCATCAATAGTATTAACAGAAAGGACACCGGAAAGATTACGGTTCCATGGTCTACGAATCAACACTGGATAAGTAGCAGACGCTTTCAAGATATTATGTGGTGCATCATCTAAAAGAATATCCAATTTAATGAGATTCTTTGCAGCACCCATTAAAATGTGATCCTCTTGAAAGTCTGGGAACTCTTTTGCAATCTGATCTGCACGGACACCCATGAACTGTGGACTAACAGCAGTTACGATATAAACATCTGCGATTTCCATCAATTTTGAGACAAACTGTTTTGAAATCTCTGGTACTTTCTGCATCTGATAAGTTCGAATATCAGAATAGTAAGGGAATACCATTTTGGTTGCCGGTGATTTGTTCCCCCATTCTGTAATATCATCTAACGTAAACTCAGTTTCGTTTTCCATGTTACAAAGGGTAATTGCATTTGTGACGAATGGACATAAGGTATCATCCCAGTCCAAACCTACTTTCAATAATTTCTTCATTTTAAATCCTCCTTGTTCTCCTTGAATTGTGTTTTAGTTTTTACATTCTAAATATGTGCGGAGGAGAAAGGATGAAAAATGAGAGGTTCCAGAGTGGTAATCGAGGTTTATTATGCAGCTTTCGGAACCAGGTTTCTTGTATTCGAAGAATCGTATCAAAACTTGCACTAGTGTTGTTATTGAATACTAATGCTCGGTTCCGGGTGGTAATCGGAGTTTGTTCTACAGTTTTCAGAACCTGATAACCGTATTCAGAAATTGTATCAAAATCTGCATTAGTGTTGTTATTGAATCCCACTCCTCTGGAGTACAGGTCACGTGAGGTAAACTCCCGTGATACCAATGAATGGTTCCGGACAGTAATCGGCGTGTATTATGCAGCTTTTGGAACTCAATATCTTATCTCTATTTGTTTACAATCAATAGAACCCATATTTAGGTTATCAATAAATAAATGATTCATTCAAGGAGGAAACAAGAAATGAATAACGTATCTAAAGAAATCAAGACAACTGTAATCGTAACAAGAGATGAGATGGCATACATGGTACAGCGTGTGGTTGCAAACATGGAAGAGAAGATGTTGTCACAGATCTTTTATGACAAAGCCGTAGAAGGTGTCAAAAAGGAAGTTTGTAGTATTGATGAAAACGGAATTGTCAACACAAATCGTTTTATCTCTATTCCGGTTACAGCTTCTGTTGAAAAAGCCGAGTCCGAAGCTGATGTCACTTCTGTTTTAGCTTCCAGAATTTATGATTCGATTACAGAGTCATATAAGGTTGCATCCGTATTAGTTGCAACTGAAAACTGTGAAAGCATCACGGGAGTAAATAGTGAAGGAAAGCTGGTTACGATTACAAAAGAGAAGAACGGTAATCAGTCTTTTGAGACAAGTATTACCGCTTCTCTCTAAAATCAGGAACGAATTGAGTCTGCCATTAAGGTAGGCTCTTTTTGTTTGCATATGAAGGTATCCGACACTTGCGCAACCCATATTTAAGATATCAAAACATACAACAATCATTCAAACGCAATATGAGTGTTTATACATGGTTCTTATCCAATTCCGTAAGTAAAGCGGATATCGATAAATCGGACGACGAAATTATTGCTTCTATTGATCTGAATGTGATCAATAAACGATACACGTCCGAAGACGAAGATAACCAAACTACAATCGGTAAGGTGCAGAATGATATGAAAAGGATCTTTCTACACTCAGAGCGTGGGTTATAGACCCTGGTTGTTTCCAGGTTGCGTATACCTTGGATTAGGAAACCAGTTTCTGTAATAAAGTTTAACACAGTGTTTTTGCTGTGTTTGTACTGTGAAGTTTACAACCCTTACTCGTTTACTCGGGTGAGGGTGATCTTCGTTTTAGAGTACAAAACGGAGATTTGAACACGTTCCACCAATGTTACCCTCATCTTTGAAAGTATTAATCTGACAAACTTCCTCTTATCCTCTTCCTTTTCCTTAATTTTTCCTTTTCCTCAAAATGTATTCCTTTGCAATTTACCCACCCATATTTAATTTGTCGCAGGATTTGAATACTGCGAATTACTTATAGAAAGGAAAACGAACATGGGTTTATTTAAGAAAAAGACAAACGAACCAGTTTCAAACGATATGGAACTAAATGATACAGTGAACGGTTCTATGGATACCGAATTGCAAGAATCTGACCAGTTTGCAGAAGAAAAACTCGACCAGGAAATGGAAAACAATGTTGTCGAAGAAGATGATGAGATTTTCTTTGACGCATTAGATTACATGACAGCTCCGGAACGAAATTATCTTGCAAACATCCAAAGAGGAACGATGTCAAAAGAAAAGCTGTTTACAGAAATGAGAGCTTACTTTGAAGATATTGGGTTAGAAAATGAAACAATCGAAGACGAACTTGAGAAGCTGGAGAAATACATCTGGGGATATTACGTAATCGAGGACTTAATCAACGATGATAATATCTCAGATATCAAGATCTATAGTGAAGATAATGTCCGCATCAAAATGTTTGGTAAACGATTCTCCGGGAACGTAAAATTTCGTGATGCTAACGACTACAGACGTTTCGTAGACATTGTTTGTTCCCGTAATAAGGTTAACTTATCTGATCTGGATGCGATTCAGATTTTTACTGACATTGACAGCAATGATAAATTCAGACTTCGTTTCAACTTAACGAGTTCAATTATCAACTGCAACAAGAAACCAGTCGTACATATCCGTAAGATCCCAAAACATAAGAAATCGCTCTATGATTTGGCTCATAATGTGGATATTGACGGAAATCCATACCCTATGTTTCCAGAAGAGTTGATCCCATTTCTGATCTGGATGGCAGAAGAGTCCTCTGGTATTGAATTTACAGGTAAAGGTGCATCAGGAAAAACAACATTGATGAATGGAATGCTGGATGTAATTCCAGAATATTGCTCTGGAGCTGTTATTCAGGAGTCCGACGAACTATTCTCAGATCACCCTGATATGATGTATCAGCATGTAATCCAGAACAGAGGCGAATCCAAGATCAAATATACATTGAAAGATCTTGCAACTAATGGATTACTGACAGACCTTGATTATTTCATCATCGGTGAGATCAAAGGTGGAGAAGCTGCTTACTTTATGAACGCTGCATATACAGGACACAAATGCTGGTCCTCTGTGCACGGCGTTAGTTCAACAGAAGCCATGAATAAGTTAGCAGACTATGTAAAATACGAAACAGATTATGCTCGTGAAGATATTTTAAGAATGCTGCATTACATGCGTTTCGTTATCTTTATGAAAGACTACCGCATTGAAGAGATTTCTGAGGTTGTTGGATACAGTGAAGAAATACATGACCTTGTATACAGACCAGTATACAAACGTGGAGAGTTCTTCAAAGATCCGAGAGAGAATTAGGATGAGGAAATTTAAGGATAAGGGTATTTGAGGACAAGGAAGAGGATAAGGATGAGAAATTGATCCTTGATCCTTTCCTGACTTTAATCCTTTCATCCTGTTCACCTTTTTAGAAACATAAAGAAAGGAATAGAAATATGTTTGAACTTATAAAAGACATGATTATAAACCTGTATCATTCCGAACAACCGTACGTCTTATTGTTAAATGTTCTCGTATTTGTAGCACTGATTGTGTTTGTTCTCAGTCTGACGAAATACTGGAGCAATCACAACGTCATGCAGAAATTCATTGCAAAAGTGCGTGCGGATGCGAAAGAACAAGAACGGTTGCGTGAAGAAGAATACAGAAAGCAATTCGAAATGAACGGACGGTTTGAGTCAAAAGATAAGATGTTAAAACTCAATCAGAAGTTGATTGACAGTGGACTTAAAGATAAGTTCCCAGAATTACAGCCGGAAACATTTTTGTTATCCTGTACGCTTGGTGTCGGACTTGTCGTTATCACGATGGCTCTGCTTAATTTTCCGCCAATCGGAACACTTGCAACCGGATTTTTGTTGGTTCTTATTATTGTGTTTGCACTCGAAAGTCTGATTTCTGCAAATACAGCACGTATAGAAGCGGAAACAATCAAATTTGTAAACCTTCTTAAGAATAACAGTCATATGGGCGGTTCGATTGGAGAAATCCTCGGACGAACGATTCCATATATTTCCGGTCCATTAAAGATCTCAGTAGAACGTTGTTTCTATGAAATCAGAACAACCGGAAACGTATCTGGTGCATTACAGAATCTGACAGACAGAACCAACTACAAGAAACTGAAAGAAATCTTTGATGCACTTCGTGTCTGCAGTACTCATAACGAAGATTACGAAAGTGTTATCAATGAGACAAACATCAGTGTGGAACAATATATCGCATTCCGAAAAGAAACAAGAGAGATCAAACAGAATAACCTGATCGAGATGATTGTAATGGGAGTTATCGGAGTTTTGATCATCTATATGATGAAAGGAATGCTTCCGGATATTGATGTCTGGTATTACGTTTTTAAGACAAATATCGGGTTGGCTTCGGTTACCGGTATGGCGATTATCTTGTTGATTGGAATTTACAGAGCAGTACGAAATGAAGAGTAGGCGAAAGGAGCATTAGAAGATGAATAACGCACAACTTATTATCACTATCATTAAGTGGATTCTGATCGTATTCATTATGATCGAAGCCTACACAGCGGTTTCCGTTATTTTTGATAAAAAGAACAAGATTTCAGTTATGGCAAAAGGAACCATTAATCTTGCGCTCGGAAAGAGTAACAGTATCTATCTGAATGCAGATAAGATCACAGCGGATATGTCAAAATACGGTGTGATGTATATGTTCCGTGACTATAATATGGATCCGTCAGCTTTTGTGTCTGCAAAACTTGCATGCGCAGGAGGATTTGGACTTCTTGGATTTATAGCGGCACCGAATGAATGGATCCCGAAAATTATAGGAATCACGATCGGTCTTATCCTTGGTTTTATTGCTCCAGATATCTTTATCCGGATCAGTAACCGCCAGGATAATGACAAAATGATGACAGATATCCAAACAATTTACACAACTTTGAAGATTCATGCGAGAGCTGGTGTTTATGTGACAGACTCTTTGATCGAATGTCAGAGAAATATCGAAAACGGACGACTGAAACAAGCTTTAAACGAAATGAATAACAACATTTTAGCAAGCAGAGTGACAATCGATGAAGCTGTAGATCAATTTAATGCCAGATTTTGTAACGAACAGATTGATAACCTCTCTGTCGTAATCAAACAGGCGTTACATACAGGACGATCTGCAGATATGTTGGAAGATATTTCAAAACAGATTGATACAAACAACTTCGTACACAGAATGAAAGTGAAAGATCGGATCAAAAGAGAGTCTGCTTTTATCCAGGTAACATTTTTCACTTTGATCACTGTGATCCTTTTGTACTTAGTTGTTATGGAACTTATGCAGGGTCTTGCTGGAATGTAAAAAATGTATTCCTTTGCATAAGAGCCACACATATTTACAACGTATACAACAGGAACTGAGTTTCTTATTAGAACAGATCAGTTAGAAACCAGTTTCTGATGTAGATATATCGTGCCAGAAAAGAGCATAATGCTTTCTTTTTCTGGGACAAGAACTAATAAACACCATAGAAGGAGAGATAAAATCATGGTAAGAAAACTCGACAAAGCAATCATCAACGCAAAGGTATTTGCAACACACACACTGGATAATATGAAGAGAAAAGTATCCGGAGACGAGACACTGATCACCAAGATCATGCTTATGGTTATCGCAGTCGCACTTGTAATCATCTTCAGAGACACATTACAGACCATCATCAAAAACCTGCTCACTGGCGATAATGGTTTGGAAAAGAAGATCAATGCAATGTATCAGACCACAACGCAGACTCCGTAATCGTCTGTAAGAAAGTAGGGATATCATATGCATACAGTACAAAGACTTAAGAACAAACTTCATAAGAAAAAGCACGGTATGCTCGATGACTTTCTTCCCATCATGGTCTTTATTCTTTTGTTAACGGTTTTATTGTTTACCTTTGTGGAATTCAATGGAGCTGTTAACAAAAAGACTGAAGTCAACCAGGTAGCAAGACGTTATATCTTGAAAATGGAACAAACCGGATATGCAACACCATCTATTCAGAATGCGATCGTTCAGGAGTTAAATGACCTTGGATACGCAGGAGATACAGCGGGAGCTCCGGTTACGACACAGAACATTACAGACAATACGACAAAAGCACATCAGGGTTATGGTAGTGATATCTGTTTGGAATTTGTAGTTTACACCACAAATACATGGCTTTCTACAGATCCTGAGTTTGATCTGTTTTCTCCTAAGTTTGAGGAAAGCGAATATGTTCCGATTACGATCAAGTATTACAGTACATCAAAAGAATAAGAGGGAGGGATTACTGTGAAACAAGAACGTTTACGACATAAAAAACGATTATTCAAACAGAAGAAAAACGGAAGCAGTGTATACATCTATATTCCGATCGTCTTTTTGCTTGTATGGGTGTTGATCTATGTATCTGTATACATTCGTGCTGCAGATACCTTATATGAAAACTATAAGACTTCGATCGATAATGCAAACCTGTCTGTAACAATTGCAAACAGTGATGTGTTACTGCATGATGGACGCCTTGGTATTGTAGCCATGTCTGATGATGGTTCCGTTACAGAAATGAACGCGAAAGAGAAAGCAAAAGTTGGAAAACTCTTTGAAAGTTACGAAAAAGTACTTCAAAGTAATGTTGGTCTCGATGAATCGTTCACTTTTAAAGGCGGAACCTGTGGATGGGCTGGAGATATGCTGGCGTCAGGAACAGCTGTGATCGATACGTTTGTAATCTACGACATTGCGCCGGATGACACGGTTTATTCTTACGAGATCAGTGCAGTGGAATCCTATAAGACTGCTTCCGAAATACAGACAAAGATTAAGAAACGAGTCGCCGGAAGCGTCACAAGGGATTCGAATGGAGATGTTAATAGTACGACAGCAAAAACACCGGAAAATACACTGGTAACTGATTGTACCGTTTACAGTAAAGTATCATTTCCTGTAAAAGCATCCAGTATTGCAAACTTAAGTGATGGGAATATGGAAGGAATCGATGCAGATTCAAAAGATTACCTTGAGGGTAAAATGAGAGTGAGCACATCCTCGACAACAAGTTTAAAGACCAGTGATGCGTTTAAAGATTTAAACGGAAACGGCTGGTTCCAGTAAAGAAACTTATTAACAAATAAACACATTGAATTGGAGATATTAATTATGGCATTCAATAAAGGACGAGAAAGCAAACGCAGATCGGATCAAGAACAGCGTAATAAGAGCAAATTCGATTCTAAGTCGATTACAAGAATTGTGATTTCCTTATTCGTTGCCATTGTTGCAGGCTTTGGAGTAACATCTTATGAATCCTATCTGTTATCAGATAAAAATGTAACATCTGTGGTTATCGCTGCTGCAGATATCAAAGAAGGGACATTGATCGATGATACAAATGTGAACGAATATTTCAAAATGAAAGACGTAAACAGTTCATTGGTTACAGACAGTACATTGAAAAACCTTGATGGTATTACCGGAAAAGCTTCCGTTAATATTTCAAAAGGCGAAATCGTAACAACACAGCGGTTTACAGACACAAGCAGTGAGAAAGATAAGTTCGAAAACCCGGTTATGCTTACCTATACGGTATCAGAACCTACATATGCAGTCGGCGGTTCCATTCGTGAAGGCGATATTGTTGATATTATGGAAACAATCACAAAGGATGAGGTTAAGTCCTCAAAACTGCTTGTTAAAGACGCATATGTATTAACTGCATGGGATAGTAGCGGAAATGTAATCTCACGTGATGACACAACATCAGCAGCTGTTACATTTACGGTATATGTTGAGAGATCAGATGAGGAATATTACAATCCAAAGAATCATGACAACATCAGCATAACAAAGGTTGTTCAGCAGTAAAACACATAACGGGGTATGAGTTATGTTTGGAACTATATTATGTCTCGTTATATTGGGTATTACGTTTACCCTGTTCGGAAAAATGTCACTGAATGATCCTGATTTTCAGGATATCGCAGTGACAAGATCCGATAAGATATGGTTTGGTATTTATCTGGCAGTATTCGCTGTGATTATAATCAGACTGCCGATCTATCCGAAACTGTATGCCAGCATTGCGTTACCATTACTTTTGATATCAGCGTATACGGACAAGAAGGTAAAACTCCTGTATAATATGGTGTTTTACATATTAGTTCCGGTAGCAATCATTCTTTCTACAGTGCAATCAAGCATTCGCATACAACCAACCGGCCCCGAGTTTTCGTTTCAATTATGTCTGCAAACATTGTCAGTAATCATCTTTGCGGTGATCTTGGAAGTGTTTGGAATGTATGGAAACGGAGATAAGGGCATGGCGATCGTATGCGGCTGCACGTGGTATCTTTTAAGACCAGATTACGGCAGTGTGGAAAGCTTATTAATGGAATGCATAATGCTTTTGATCGCAGAAGTGATATTTTATGCAAGAGCGATCATAGAAAAGAATCTGGACGGTCCTATAAAATTAAAGGAATCCCGTCCGCTAGGTCCTGATTTATTGTTTGCGACCACACTTGTACTAATTGGAGGAACTTTTATATGAGCAAACTGAGAATACGTATCAACAACAAAGATATCTTAAAAACATTACCGAATGGTTTCTGTCCAGGAATCGCTCATAGACGTGTGCGGTTCGGAATCGCAGATGACATGGAACTCATGGAACTGTACCCAGATGGGACTACAGATGAGTTTATCGGATTTATGGATCCATTGAAAGACGGCGTCTATATGTTCGGGATCGACCGATGTTGTACAACTGGAATGCGAGTAGGAACGATCCAAGTACTCGACGCAAATAATCCAAAGGACTTAGCGTTATATCGAAAGGCACTGGAACAGGACTACGGTTTTGCTTCAGATGACTATACAATCATTAACAAATAAGGAGAATAAGAACATGAAAACAGGAACAGTAAAATGGTTCAATCGCAAAAAGGGCTACGGATTCATCGTGGCGGAAGACGGAAGTGATGTATTCGTACATTACAGCGCAATCAACATGGAAGGCTTTAAAGTCTTAAACACAGGTGAAAAGGTTACATACGAGGAAAGCAGAGATGCGAACGATCGTGTAGTTGCAACAAATGTAACAAAAGCAGAGTAGCCTATACAACAAAACAAGAGGCATACGTCGGAAACGATGTATGTCTCTTTTTGTCGTATAAGAAAAGTATACAAATCAACAATGATGTGGTATTCTATGACATGAGGGTTAAAATTGGAAAATATTGGAAACAGAAATGGAGGATCATGTTATGAGACGACAATTTTCGTGGCCAACAAGAACATGGAATAAAGATGAGATTGCGAATCTTTTGGCAATGTTTTATCCAAAATCCAAGAAATATAATGAATACATGGAAACTGTAGACGTATTATATAAGAATGATATGATGCAGGCGGATCTGTTTTCCGCAATCAATAAAATGAGAACAAAAGATTCGGAATCTGAATTTCTAACTATAGATTACACAATATTTCGAGGTCCAATGCAGCAAAGAGTATCTGGTCCATGTAGCGGACTCGGTCAATTGCTTGTCAAATCAAGAACCCGCATGCAGTTTATCGATCTTGATGAAGTCCAGTACATTGCACCACGTCCTTATGGGGATGTCCGAGTAGTAGACGAAATACTCGCGCTCGCAATCCATTTAAACCTTATTGCTTATGACGAGTTGAATGATATCTTATTTTTAACAGAACAAGGACAAAAAGCAATCAAAGATGAATGCACATCGAATTCCGAATGGTGGAAACGAACGTTGCTTTCGAATCCTATCGTAAGGTATGTTTTAAAACTAATAAAAAAAGGATTTGATCATAGCAACGACCGATTTACTTCCTTGATTGAGATTGAGGATCAGTTTGGATTTTATGACGGAATTTATTACAATCCAGAAACATATATTGGGAGGTTATATTCAGAAGAGACTTTCGATTACACTTATATAGATAGCAATCTTACTGAAATAGATACAGTGGCCACTAATTACCTACCCAATGTATTACAATCGCTAGAAAAAGAAGATTTTATTTTTTCGAACAAAGTTTGGAGAAGAGATAGTAACACACAACGATCATTTTTTCATAACCTGTTAGGTTATACAATCAGAAATTCAGAAATTGATTTGTTTAATAATGACGAAATCAACGCGTCGTTATGGATTGTTGCAAACAGTTATGATAAACAAGAAGATGTCGAAAGAAGAATGATGTTATTGTTGTTTTTGACACATCCTGTATCCAAAAGTATTGGTGGTTTAAGTTTAGAAACAATATGTCATTTTTTTCAGAAAGATTTGCGAAAAGAAAATAGCGTTGATAAATTGACTGTTTTGTTAGATATAATTGGCATCAGTAGACTTGGAATTCATGTCTATTATAGATATTTAAAAGAAAATATATGGATAGAACTAAACTCGATAACATTCAAAGAAGTTCAAACTGGAGATATGGATTCTTTTATGTTTTATAGTCCTGTAAAAATAATAGGAGATATGTACTTAAAATCAGTTAATGCCGTTGGTATGTCTAATATAAAAAAAGAATTTTGTCAGCTTTTACATAACCAATACCAATATCTCTCGCTCGTAGATTATTGGCAGTATCTGTTACATGAAGCACAATTTCATCGTACTTACGAATATATGAGGTTTAACAAACTGATTGCAGATTTGGTTTATCGCAATACTAATGATATATTTTATGTTTTATGCCCACAAGATATATTTGCAATGGATAATGAAAATATTGAAATTGAAACAAATCCGTTTCCAATAATGCCATTACTAGCTCGTTTTGATTCAGGCACAAGCGATTTATACATATTAGATACGTCGGCATTGTTTTATAATGAAAATGATTCAAAGAAACAATACACGATATGTGATGAGCCAGAAATAAGTATTCATAATGCAATTGAATCTTATTTAGTATCAAAAATAAATAATACGAAGATAAACATAAAAAAAATAAATCCTAGTAATTTTGAATATATGACAGCAATAATCGAAAACATGACACATTGTGTTGAATTTAATTTTGAATCACGAGTACCATTTTCAAAAGTTAATATAATCAAATATACAGTTTTATATCATGAGGATGCGACAGACATCGAAAATATATATCAAAACATGACTCATCATGTTCCTATACTAAAAAACGTAGATTTTCAATACAAAGAGTGGTTTGATTTTATAAGCGAGATGACAGAAAGCAAGACACAATAATGCGGGGTAGGAAGAACTAATGGCTATTGATAAAGAGAAACATAATGATCAGGAACAGACATTCTTAAAGAATGTAGGGTATAAACTAAATGAGATTAGAAAGGACAGAAAATTAAAACAACATGAAGTGATCAATATATTAAAATCGGAATATCAGTATACAATACCAACACAGCATCTTTCAAACATTGAAAACGGTGTTGGTAATGTAAGGTTGTACGAGGTTGCTTTGTTATGTAGTATTTATAATGTTTCGATTGAGGAAATTCTCAAAAATTGTAAAAAAGAATACACAACCGGTTTACTTCCGTCTTACAATAGACAAAGAAATAAAAACATGAAAGAAAAAGAATTTATTGCTTTGATTGATAAACTAGAAAACGAATTTATCGAGATATGTAAAATATTGCGATAGAAAAATATCAGGAGGCACATGTTTTGTCTCCTTTTATTTTTACAAAATAATAAACATATGTTATTAATTATATTGCATACATTTACATAGATTATAGTATGCGAAAATAGCTATTGCATGAAATATAATTTAGTGATACAGTAACATCATCGAAAGGAAAGCAACTCGCAAATAAACACCGAAATGTTTTAAAGTCCATTCGGACAACCTCACAGACATTCGTCTCTAAAGTTTCTGTTGCCAGCAGATCGTCTCCAGCATTTTGGTGCCGCTTTCTTCGTTTCCCATCTGACGGGATACATAAATCGGACAACAAATTGAAGGACTAAAAAAAAATGAATATCATATGGAAAAGGAAACTCGCAAACGGCACCAGATTATTTGCTCCATCTTAAGTCGGCTCCGACACATGCGTTTACAGACATTCGTCTCCATTTCTTATGCTGCCAGCATTCGTAAACAGTCTCCGTGAGCAAACTAATGCCGGTTTCCTTTTCTAAAAACACAAGAGTAAACAAACAATTATTTTCAAACATTCAAGCAATCGAAAAACGGAACCTTTTGTTCCAGTTCAATCACGTATCAGTGATAATTATCATAACAAAGAAACAAACAAATTAAGTAAATTAACATTTTTGAACTAGTTCAATTCTAGGAAACATATTTTCACAACACACGAGCAATCTAAATGTCGTAATTCAACGACAAATACCAACTAATTAGTAAACAACAATAATAAAACAACACATTTGTGTAAACAATAAGTCTTTTTCATTTTGTCAACAGTACTACAACTATAGTACTCGTCTATGAAACTCAATCCGTTTGTCACGGGTAAAACCCATATTTAGGTTAACAAATTAACACATCCAAGGAGGGTAAAAATATGAATGATGTACCAAATCCAGTAACTAAAGATACTGGAACATTAGGAACCATGACGTCGCAGGATGTCAAACGTCTGTTATCGATCAAAATGCCTGGCAGAGAGTCAGAATTCAAAGACTGGCAGCAGTATAATGAACAGCAGTATACAGTCTTATTGATCGTGAGTGCGACAGAGGAAGAAAAGAAAGAAGCGATGTCTAATCTTCTCAATGCCAATAAACCTCTTTTTACGAAAAGAGCCCGCAAAGAGAAACTTATGAGCTGTGGTCTCGACTTCGAAGACATCATCCAGATCGAAATGTTGAATTTCATCGAAGCAATTAACAAGGCAATCGAGGAAGGGATTACAAGCTTTCCGTTTGAGCACGCATTCGATAAATATGGCAGTAAAAGACGTATCTGGGAAGGCTATGCTCCGTGTGGTGTTAAGTTGTCATACTCAACGAAAAAGCGTCGAGTCGCCGACAACACATACAATATGCAGCGCGTAACATTCGTCGAAGAAGGAACCGAAGCCATATCGACAGGAAACCAGGTCGAAAAAGAAAACAGCAGAAAATGCGAAATGCTGGATTCGGAATTGTTTGGCAGCGTATGGAAAGATGAGCTTCACAGCGGTCTCGAAGCAGTCATTGATGGCTTGTCTGACTTTGAATTAGGACTCCTTTTAGGAATCGTAAACAAACTGTCAAACGTCAAGATTGCGGAAAATCTTGGAGTTTCTGAATCGACGGTACGCCGTTACATACCAAAGATGATGGCAAAAGCTCAGACGATCGCGAAAAATAATGGTCTGGATGCCTATATCTCAGATCTCTATAAGTAGGAAAAGAAGGGTCAGTTCTATCAAGAACACACGAAGCTTAAGCTTCACGGTGTGCTTGATTTGGAGAGTTGAGTATTCCGAAGCTTAAGCTTCGGAGTTTTTACTCAATCTCTACATATAAAACTGGCTCTTTTTTTTTGTATTCCTTTGTTTGCTCGAGAGCCATATTTAGGATAACCAAGTAGGCGGTCAATTATTTATAAACAGAACCGCTCATAAAACAGAAGTAAACGCAAATTGGGAGTACAAAAACGATGGCACTAAATATTGGCGTATTCACATTAATGAGTGATGTTGACTGTGTACCAGTTGCTACTCATATTGCAAATTTCATAGCGGACGGTGACCACTCCGTCGCATTAAAAGAATCGATTACGAAAGAAAACTTATTTGAAACAGCAAAAGCGAACTTTGAAGAGAACGGAACTTTTGTAGTCAATAGCGTCCGGTATTATCCAAATGACTACGAAGGAGAGATCACAGAGGATACGATCGTTACTATATTCGGTGAAGTTGGATTCCTGCAGGAATTTGATGACAGTTTTACAAAGCTGTACTTAGTCTGCAAAGGTCGTCTCGAAAACAAGACGATCATTGACCAGTTCCTTGTTGAGATGCCTCAGTCAGTAAAGGACAAGATTGAAGTCATCCTTCTTGGAGCATCAAAAGAGGAGTTGTCTGGATTTTTAACAACTTACAGAAGTACAAACATATCAGAATATCACAGCAATGTTTGTCCTTATCCGCTTTCTTTGAGAGTCACAAGTATTTATGCGGAATTGGGATTAAAACGTCCTATTTACCATAAAGACTGGGTTTATGAAGAAGTTACATATCACTACGTTCCAGAACCGGAAAAGCAGAGTCTGTTCAGTCGGTTTGGATTTGGTAACAAGAAAAAGAAGAAAACTAAAGATACCGAGCAACAGATTGAGGATGAGGATCAGGACAAGAAAGAAGAACCGATTGTTTCTGATATACAGGTTCATGAGAAAAAAGTCGTTTCTGATGCAAATGAGTTTGCAGAAACATGGGAAATGGTAGATGTCCCGGCTCCTGAAATTAAGGAAACAAATAAGGAAGAGGTAATTGAGGAAAAGAAAAAGGATGAGGAGAAAGTTGTCTGTCAGGATAGTAAGGATAAGAAGAATACAGAACCTAAGAAGCAGGAACAGGCATCAGAAAACAAGAAAAATCCTCCAAAAGAAAAGGTTCCGAAAAAAGAGAAGCCTAAGAAGGAGAAACCGGAAAAGCCTAAAAAAGAGAAACCTGAAAAACCTAAGAAAGAGAAGCCAAAACTGGAGTTCTTCAAGAAAAAGGATGAGGACAAGACGAAGATAGATCCGGTTTCGCAGTCTATTCCGGTCCCAGCACCAGTTCCGGTTCCAGAGCAAGTTCCGGTTCCACAGCCTATTCCGGTTCCAGAGCAAGTTCCGGTTCCGCAGCCAGTTCCAAAACCGGAACCAAAAACAGAGGAACCACCAAAACTGGAACCAAAAGTAGAGGCACCGACGACAGCGGTTTCCGAAGTAAAGTCAAACAAACCGGAACCACAAAAGAAGCCATCCTTGTTTGGCAGGCGGAGAGAAAAAGAAATTCCTCATCTTAGCCGTCTGAATGTATTTGTAAGCGGAATCGATCACAGTGTCGGCACTAGTTATGTAGCCGGATCATTAGCTTCCGCAATTACAGATATCTATGACGTAGACGTCTGGTTTGACCATAAGGGTATGTGCTCGATACCGGATAACTATATGGTTCATGAAGTCACAGACGAAGTTGACCGATTTAATGCATTTAAAAGCGGAATTATTGTGCAGGACAAAGGCGTGTACAACGAATTGAGCATCATGGACAGAAACGAAATGATGCACGCAGACATGAATATCATGGTCAGCACAGCAGAAGAGATGGATTTACAAAAGATTGCACAATTTATCGGACTCCAGGGAAAGCTGATCCAAAATTGGATGTTCGTATTCAATCATGTTCTCGATCATCAGAAGCACGTCCTGGAATCTGCAATGAAGGACTATGCATACATTATCATCCCATTCCATGACAATGCGGAGGTTCCGGAAGAATTGCTTGCGGAATGGAAGGATGCAATTGATTACTTTACAAAATAACAGATTTCGGACCTGAAATCTGACGAGTTTTCGGGTCCGTGAGCCTTGTTATTTATAGATATTTACAAAGAAAGGAAACTATTTTCATGGGAAAGAAAATCATTATAGCTGAGAAACCCTCAGTTGCAAGAACATACGCCCAGGTTCTCGGCGTTTCCGGAAGAAAAGACGGATATATAGAGAACGACGAATGGATCGTAACTTGGTGTGTCGGACATCTGGTGACATTGAGTTATCCGGAGGTTTATGATGCGTCTTTAAAACAATGGAGTATGGATACCCTTCCATTTTTACCTGATCAGTATAAATACGAAGTGATCAAAGATGTTGCAGCTCAGTTTCGTGTAATTAAGATTTTGTATAACAGACCTGATATCGACGCTATTTACTATGCCGGTGACTCTGGACGTGAAGGTATTTACATTCAGGCACTTATCCGCCAGGAAGCAGGTCATAATCCAAATGCGAAAGAATTTGTTGTGTGGATCGATTCTCAGACAGAATCCGAAATCTTACGAGGCATCAGAGAAGCAAAGCCAATCTCTGCTTATCAGAATCTGATTGACAGTGGTTATATGAGAGCAATCGAAGATTATGCTCTCGGAATCAATGTATCCAGAGCTTATGCATTGAAATATCGTTCATTGTTATCACGTGATACAAAAGTATCCGTTGGTCGTGTTGTAACATGTGTCCTTGGCATGATCGTCAGAAGAGAACGAGAAATCTTAAACTTTGTACCGCAGAAGTTCTACAAGGTCCAGTCTCATATCATGAGTGATGGAGATGACATTGTGGCGACCTGGAAAGCGGATCCGGAGTTTATGAAAAGAAATGAATCTTTGATGTATTCGGATCAGGGATTTAAACGCCGCCAGGATGCAGAAACACTGATCGCAAACCTGACTGGTAATCTCAAAATGGAAGACATCAGTACAAAAGAAGAAAAGAAGTTTGCACCACTTTTGTATAACCTTGCAGAGTTACAGGCAACTTGTTCTAAAGTATTACATATTTCTCCGGATGAAACGCTTGAGATTGCACAGTCTTTGTATGAAAAGAAAGTTACTACTTATCCTCGTACAGATGCCAGAGTGTTATCCAGTGCTATTGCGGACGAAATCGATGTAAACCTTAGTGGGTTGCTGCGTTATCAACCGACTGCTGCATTTGTGAATGATATTTTACATAGTGGCAGATATCATGGAGCCGCTAATAGTAAATACACAGATGACTCCAAAGTAACAGACCACTATGCCATCATTCCGACAGGACAGCAGGTAAGCTTGTCTGGCAACGAAGCAATCGTTTACGATTTAATCGTCCGCAGATTTGTCAGCATCTTTATGGATCCAGCTGTTTATAAGAAGTTATCAATCACAGAAGTTACCACAGATGGAAAATTCAGATTTTACGCAAGCGGATCGACTCTGGTATCTCCGGGATTCCTTGAATGTGTCGGTATTCCGCAGTCCAACAGTAGCTTACCAAATGGAGTAAATTCACTTGTAAAAGGAAACGATTATCCGGCAACCTATAACATTGCAGAAGGGGAAACAAAACCACCTGCACGCTATACATCCGGTTCTATCGTACTTGCAATGGAAAATGCAGGTAACCTGATAGAGGATGAAGAATTACGTGCTCAGATCAAAGGTGCTGGTATCGGAACTTCTGCAACGCGTGCTGCAACAATCAAAAAGCTTGTTACAAACAATTATATTGCGCTGAACAAGAAAACACAGGTATTGACTCCGGAACCATTAGGATTTGCTATTTTCGATATCGTAGAATCAACAATTCCAGAGCTTTTGATTCCGGAAATGACAGCAAAATGGGAACAGGCTCTTGAAAACATCGCAAACGGACAGGTCAAAGCAAATGATTTCAACGTGGCGATGAACCAGATGATTACAACCTATGTAAACATGCTGAAAAACGCAACAATTACACCAGAATTACAGGGTAAGATTGCAAAAGATGGTGTCGTTGCAGGTAGTTCTGATGGATCGGCGCCGAAACCAAAGGCTTTAAAAGCATCAGACGTCGCAACTTATTTATCCGTACCGTTTGACGATAAAGACGAAGCCAAAAGATTAGGCGCCAGATTTGATGGACAGAAGAAGTGCTGGTATGTTCCAGCCGGTACCGATTTAAGTGCATTTTCAAAATGGATGTCAAGCAGTGGTGCCGTAAAGTCCATTAAGAAACTGTATTTGAATGTTCCATTTGATGACAAAGACAAAGCTAAAAGTCTCGGAGCCCGATGGGATGGAGACAAAAAGAAATGGTACATCATGAGTAACGTCAACACCGATCCGTTTAAGAAGTGGCTGAGTTAAGGATAAGGAAAAGACAGAGGAAGAGGATATAAGGAAAAGGATTAGGATGATGATAAGAAAAACATCTGAAACTGAATATATTCCTCTTCCTTTTTCTTGTATTTCTGACGAGTTTTCGAATTTGTGAGCCTTATTGTTAGTAAAAAGAAAGAAAGGAAAACTATATACAATTTAAAACGAATACAACTGAATAATACAATTGAATACGGATAATTGAATATAGAGACTGGTGGACGGAAAAGAATACGACTTATGCATAAAGCACCAGTATAGGAAAAACATTATGAACGAACAGAATCAAGAGAAGACATATAATTTACGAATTTCATCAAAGAATAAATACAATCCTATCACAAAATATGACAGTACATTAACTGCAAATGGATTTACATACAACGAAAGAAAAGCTGCATATTCCAGCTTTTATGAAAGAAATGATGCAACTTGGGAAGATGTGAATACCTGGGGACTCTGGGCAAGAAAATACAATCTCGAGATGCATGTTGTTGAAATGAAGTATACAAGAAGTGATACCTATAGACAGGAATACTTCAAACACAATAAACCAGTACAGCCTGCAAAATACCGCTGTGTTTACTGTGGTCGCAAACTATTATATAAGGACGTCACAGTGGATCACCTTTATCCGGTCAACAAACTGATGTATGACCCAAGAGTTCAAAAACGGGCAAAAAGACATGGGATTGACGGAGCAAATGACGTCAAAAATTTAGTTTGCGCATGCAGGTGCTGTAATTCAAAAAAGGGAACAAAAATGGGGCTCTGGTTGCTTCGTGGTAAGATCGGCAGACATCCAATCGTGTGGAAAATCCGTAATTTGGCGGTCGGATGTTTTGTAGCCTTTTGTATTTATACGTTATGGGTTAATGGCTACTTTTCTGGACCGCAGACACACGTTTTCGGAGCAGCAAATTTATTGTTCATGTAGTGAAAGTATTTGTAACATATAAGAAGGAGAAATCAATGAGTTATACGTTTATATGTACACCAGAAAAGAATTGGTATCTAAAAATAGACTCCATAGAACAATTATTGGACTATTGGAATTGTGTGTTCACTCCGAAAATGAAGAAAGCTCTTGATACTCTTGATGAAACGAAAGAATTTGGACGAGATCCAGTTCGTCATGCTGATATATTGCAATCATTAATTGGTCTTACATCAAGAGGAGAATTTATTTCATATAAAGACGCATACAGCCAAATTCTTTGCGATTCAAAAGTGAAGCAATACCAAGCACTGTGTAACGGAAAAACCATATATGTGAACAAAAATATGGGATGGAATGTAGAATACAAAAAGGTGGAACAGTTTGTACATAAAAATAATTTCGAATTTCCGGTCATGCAAAGAGAGCGTCTTAATATTGAAAAGTTTCCGATGGGGATTCATTTTTATTTATTCATAGATGGAGTCCAGTTGAGAAAAGACGATAATCTAAAATTCGATTCATATGATGAAGCTTTTGAGTACGCACAAAAATACTTAGCATAGAAGAATACAATTGTTCGGATAATTCGGAATAATGTTTATAAAGAAATAGGTTTCGTATTTCGCACATATTTAAGAAGTAAACAAAAACACAGAATGCAAAACAAGGAGGAAACAAATATGGCAAAAGCAGTAGAAGCGAGTTGCTATGGAATCAAGTGCGATAACCCAAATTGCGACTATAAGGATATGTCTGTTCGATTTGAAGACTATCCAGCATATCTTAACAAACCGTGTCCGAAATGCGGTCAGAATCTGTTAACAAAACACGATTATAATGTTGCAAAAACGGTTTTTAACATCTGTAAATTGGTCAGACGTTTTGAGGTTCCGGACGATGGAAGACGCACAGAATTAGAAATCGGACTAAATGGAACCGATGATGTCAAAGTCGACATTAAGGAACAAGAATGATAAGAACACAATAGAGTCGGTTAATATCTGGCTCTATTTTTGTACAGATCGAACACATTTATAACAGAACCGGAAAAATTCCGTAGCTTTAACTGCGGAGATAGATGTCCGGTTACGATTTCGATTATAACGATTCATGATGTATTTGAGCCTGAAAATTTCAAGAAGAGGGAGTCGCTGACCGGCTTCTTCTTTTTTTGTGTGTCCTTTGTTTTTCGTGTCCAACACTCAACACATATTTAGTACAACCAATAAATATACACAATACAAGGAGGAATGTATTTATGTACGAAGTAACAAAGGAAATTGAGAACGCAATCTATAAGGCAGTCATCAGTCACACTTTATTTGTGACGTTTACTGACGCCGCAGCAATGGAAATCAGATCTCGTATGACTTCAATTGCAAAGAACGAAGGTCATGACATCGAAGCTGAGGATTTCCCAGTAATGACGTTCAATGCCTTCAGTAACAACATTATCAAGGCGTTTTACAATGACTTGGGATTCACAGAAGCTCCAGGAGTTGTAGATGTAAATCCAACTGCACGTGCTGTAAAAGCGGTAGCATTGATCACCGGAGATAATGCAATCAAAGGTCTGAACTATGGAATTCCGCTTGCAAAAGACGGTGGAGCTCTGAATCTCACATTGAAAGTTTGGGATCTTGCAAAAGAAGCCGAACTTGATCCAAACGAACCTGGATTCGATCAGAAAGTACTTGATCTTGCAATCAAAGATGGAGTTGCTAAAAAGATGATCGATGACGCTGGTGCTATTTCCCAGATGTGTGATCATTATCAGGAATATCTTAGTATCTTGAAAAGTGAAAACCTGATCTCGTTTGCGGACCAGGATACGTTAGCACTTCAGATTCTTGATATGCATCCGGAATATCTGGATACACTTGGAATCCAGCACATGGTTGTTGATGAAGCTCAGGATTCGAATGATAAGAACATGGAATTCATCAACCGTATCCTTGCTGTTATGAGAAAGAATGATCCGAACATGGAACATCACTCTCTGACGATCGTTGGTGACGATAACCAGTCTATTTATGGATTCCGTAAAGCAAATCCACAGAACATGATCGATTTTGATAACAAGATTGGCATGACGTCAACAAAACTGTTTATGACCCAGAACTTCCGTTCAAAACAGGAAATCCTTGATCCGGCAAATGCACTTGTTGCTCTCAATGTAAATCGTATTGATAAGCCATGTGTTGCAGCGAGGGGAAACGGCGGTAAATACACCTTACAGGGATATGATTCCGTTGACGAAGAGTTAGATGCCATTGTAGACAGAGTTGCTGAGATGATCAATTCCGGCATTACCCCGAGAGACATTGCGGTACTGTCATTCAAAAAGGCAACACTCCAGAAACTGGCAGCAAAGTTATCTAAAAAAGGTGTTACATGGGTAATCAAAGCTCCGTTGAAACTGATCGAGAACAGCCGTGTTCACGGTGCAATCGAATTCATGCAGGCGTTTAAAGACCCAACCATGAGTAAACCATACTTCGAATACCTCATTCCGTTAACAGATGGTCACCTTCTTGATAATGAAGAGGGACTTTCTGAAGAAGAAATGCAGGAAAAGATCCAGAGCCTGATCGGTGAGGTTCGTTCAGAAGTTATGAGTATCATTAACGGAGATCCAAATCAGGGTCGCCTGAAGCTGCATGAAATGTTAGAAGCTATTAATGTTGGCGACGATGAGTTGTATACGAAATGGCTTGACATGATGTATCAGCATGGAGCAGAGGCTGAGAAAGCATTCCAGCTTGATCCTGCAAACAATAACCATCCGTTGATTGAAGAGATCGCATGGATTGATTATTTTACGGAATTCGGGGCTGATACAGAGCTCAAGATGGATCAGGATTACGAAGGTGTTGTCCTTTCGACAGCACATTCATCCAAAGGTCTTGAATGGCCGTATGTTATCAATACGATCAGTGACTACGATAATGCAAGACTTCATCGTGCACAAAATGTTTTGGATGTAGAAGAGACAAGACGTCTTTTGTTTGTATCCATGACACGTGCTCGTGAAGAATTACTGGTTACAGGAGCTTATGTTGCATACAAAAAGGATGACGAAGTTTATAATCAGTTCTTGAAAGAATTGTATGTAATCCGCGACGGCAATACAGACAGATGGGATGCGGAACTTTTAGCTAGAGCTCAGAAGATTGAAGAAAGAGCCGAAGCCAGAAAGAAAGCATCCGCCGAAAGAGCAAAGGCAAAACGTGAGGCTGACAAAAAGAGTCGTCTTGCTGATATCCTTGCTGCGGACGGAAAAACGGTTGCAATTGATGGAAAACGTGGAAGCGGAAAAGGTATTTATAGTAAATCCAAATACGCAACCAAACTTCGCGATGTACGTTCTGAGTACGACAAAAAGGTTTCTAAAATCAGAGAAATGACTGAGACGGAAAAAGCTGAATACAATAGTATGACAGCGAATGCAACCCAGATGTCACTTGCAGACATCATTGGTTAAAAAAACAAGAGGAATACCACTTACCTGTTTTAGGTAGGTGGTTTTCTTTGTTTAAGCGGTTCCAGAGTAAGGATCGAAGTATGCTATGCAGCTTTCGGAACCCATAGTCTGTATTCCAAAAATCGTATCACGAGAACTTGTTTCGAGTGAACTGTACACCGTAAGGTGTGGTTTCATAAATTTGCACTAGTGTTGTTATTGAATACCTATGAACGGTTCCGTAGAGCAATTGAAATATGTTATGCAGGCTCCGGAACCTACACAACTATATTCTTAGTTTAGTATCAAAATCTGCACTAGTGTTGTTATAGAATACTCATAAGCGGTTCCGGGGTGGTAATCGAAATGTATTCTGCAGTTCTTGGAATCGGAAATCATCATAATTCGTTTTGTTTCGCATTCTTGAAGTCCATATTTAGGATAACAAAATTCATGTATATTAAAAGGAGGAAACAAAAACATGAGCAAACATTTATCAGATTTCAGGAAGTCAATGTCCTGTTCCAGCAATGTGAATCCAATTCAGATTCAGAAAGCAGAAAGCAGATGGAAGGACGAACTTCTCATTTTTAAATCTGCAATCGTCGGAACCATTTCTGGAGATATCACATTTCGTAACAAAGAGGACATGTACGAACTTGTAGCTCCATCTTACAGTGATGGTGTTATCGGTTCCATTGATGAATATCATCAGAAAAAAGTGGAACGACTGACAAACGAATGTTACCGCAGATGTCAGGCAGAGCATCATAGAGTTGCTGACGGAACAGCAGTGATCCCGGAGCACGGAATTCATCTTGATCTCTCTAATTTCGTTAATACGAGATTCCCGGATGACGACGACATCAGTGTTAAATTTGATGCCATTCTTTTGGATCCAGGTGTTACTACCGGAGTGATTTTTCGTAAAGGAACTCCAAACATCTCCGCAACATCTCGAGGTGAATCTAATGTGCATAATAACATCGAACTCCATTTGATGATGAAAGCACTTCAGAAGTATGCAGATGACACTTACAAGAAAGATACTAGAGTTAATCTGGTTGCATCCATTCAGTTTTCTGCAAAAACAAAGGATAGTTCACTTAAAATGGATCCGTTGTATTTTGGAAAAGATGAACCGGTCCGCGCAATCCGGTATACTTATGTAGTCGGATCTGGAACACTTGGTGACTTGGATGAGAATCTGAAGTCCATTCTGGATAAGTTCTGTGCTGGTTGCGATGCATCTTCTATGGATGAAGAAAAGGATTGCAAAGGCTGTTGGAAAAACAGTTACTGCCATTACAAACCGGCTCCAGAACATCAGGAGATCGTAGAAAAGGTTAGCACAGCAAGCAAATTCCAGCCATCAGAGGAACAGCAGAAAATCTTGGATTCCATTTATGGTGTTTACGAGGTTAATGCCACTGCCGGATCTGGAAAGACAGCCGTGACATGTAACAGCATGGTAGGAAAAGCAGAGTTGTCTTATCAGGAAGCTTTAGAAACTTATCGTCAGACTGGTCAGTTACCAGCTGCGGCTGAATACTTATGCAATGATTCCAGAGCATAAGTGTAGGAAAACGAAATTGAGTCACCCATTGTGGTGGCTCTTTTTGTTATTAGTTTGCAGCGTAGTGGAACATATTTAATGATAAGGAAATTATGCAAACAAAAAGAAAGGAACGTTTGAATTATGAAACATATGAAACGAAACTTATTTATGATCGGGTGTCTGATTGCCGGGCTTTCTATAACAGGTTGCGGAAAATCGGAAACAGTTGATGAATCCGCTTATTTGACACCAGACGATGTCGAAAGCGTTTATTACACGTCCGAAGAAGAGTTACCGAATGACATGGCTTACGTTGTACGGACAGAAAAAGAAAAGGTAACAGACAAGGACGGCAATGAAACAGAACAAGATGTAACCAAATACTATCCAATTTATTACTCTATTGAGAATAACTTTACGATGGATGCAGAGTTTCCAACTGGAGAAGATCCAGATCGGATTGCCTGGGTAAACTACAATATTGATGAAGGCTATATTCCAACCATGTATCCTGGAGATAAGCTGATCTATAAATCAAATACTTATATCCCTACAAAATATAGTCTCGAAAAGTTCTATGACAATGGATACACACTTGGTGTTGCGAAAATGGAACAGGATACTTCCGGAAACTATCGATTCGATAAAGAAGAGTTTGACAGCATTACAATGTCAACTTCAGACGCTGTTGGATTCTCTGCCTTAGAGGATATTGAGAGTATTTATCTTGTATCTGTTGGAGACCAGAGAGTGACGCCTCTTAATATGTCTGAGAGTGGCGCCGTGACAGGTCTCAAGTTGATGGAAAAATACAATTGTGATATCCGTCAGGGTACAGAAAAAATCGATGCCACATTGACTTGTAACATCCATCTGTTTTCAAGTGCTGAGACTTACGGATTTGGATCATTTACTTTTATTACACCACATATCGCACAGTTAAACGTACCCGACTATGTTACAACTGGCTATTATGACTTAAATGGTATTGGTTTCTTCCGTTATGTAAAAGAAGAAGGCACCGATTATCATGACTTGGACACAGAAGATTACAACCAGACAATTTATCAATACAACGAAGAAGGAAAACTGGTTGGAACAACAGTTGGTCTTACTTTTGATGAAAACGGATTCCTCGTTTCTACAGGATACGAAGAAGGCGATGAGGAAACACAAGCAACCATTACAAATAAAACAGCATTAATCGCTGACAAGAATGGTTACTTTAGTGGACAGTATCTGTTTACCGCAGTCGGAGAACCAACCGTATCTGGAAATAATTTCATCTATGTGATTGACGCTTATAATGCAGAAAACCAGGAACACCTTGTATTCCAGTATACTTTGCATCCAGGCGATGACCAGGTAAAAACAGGTGAAGAATACGTTGTAATGTTTACAAAACCAACGGATTCCTTCGATGGATACGTGATTTCGTATATAACTCCGGTAAACGCAGAGGCGACTCCAGTAGAAGATGAGACAGAATCTGGTATGGATGTCGAAGATACAGAAAGCACAGAAGAAACAGAAACAACGGAAGCAGAATAAGAGAGAACCGGAAGCTTATGCAAAGTGCTGGGCTTCCGGCTTATTAGGTTTCGAAATGCTGCTCCCACAAAAAACAGGAATTTTATTCATTTTTTTTGACGATATTTTCAAAATGTGAGCCTTATCAGATATGTATCAGATAACAAAACGGAGGTGTTATGATGAAACAGAAATGTCATACGAAAAACAAGAAACGTCATACTAAAAACAAACAAGACATCGAGATACAGGCAAGAATATATGCATTTGGTATCGTATTTTATACATTCGGGTCGTTGCTTGCTGCATATGGATTATGTTATCCGTCCATTTATGAACGATTTTTCATTTTGCTTCTTATATGCGGAATCGGTGGTCTGATTTCAAATGTTATATTAATTATTTTGGAGACAAAAAGATGAGAGATATCATGAGCGAGTTCATAGAACACGCAAAAGAGCAATTTCAATATGATCTTTCTGTGAAAAGATCTCGAAACCCAGATACATTTGAGTCTTTGTTTCAATCAGATGCCAACGAAGGCGGAGCCGAAATAACCGCAGACGAAAAAGAAGAAACGAATGATATGTAACATACAGAGGTTTACAAATATGTAAAGTCTGCAAAATATTTGGCTCCAATCGTGACGAATCGGAAGGTTTGTGAGCCTTATAAATATTAGAATAAGCATTCACCATTACAAAGAAAGGACGAAACGATATGATTTACATCGGAAATCTTGATTCATTATCAGAAAAAGATTACAAAACAATCGCAAATGATTCACCAGATAAGCTGCTATTGTTTGCAAAGAAAGGTGCAACGGTCCCAGTAACTCAGGCTGTTAAGTTTGGTTCACTTACAGCAAAAGTAAACGAGTTTGAGATCGTAGAAGCAGAAAGCATCGATCTTAAAGCTTATTACATTGGAAAGCAGGATACAAAAAACGGAATCAAATTACTTGGAAACCTCGGATTTAGTGCCGAATTAATCGCAACCGTGTGCCCGCAGCAGAGAAAGAGACGTTCCACAAAAACGAAATCAGAAGCTGCAGAAAAGTCGGTTGAAAAAGAAAAGGCACAGGCTGTTTCCGAACCGGTTGTTCTTGAGGACAGAGTAACAAACAAGGCTGTTTCAAAAGGATTGGCTGTTGAGAAAGAATCAAAACCAAAAGCAGCCATTGCAGAGAAACAAACAAAAAATAAGAATACGACAAGCACAACACCGATTAAATCTTTAAACGACGAAGAGGCGAATATGTCAGAGATAGTTCGAAAATTCTTCAAACAGATGTCAGTTCGCGTTACAGATTTGAAACGGTATAAAGGTAGCAATGAAGACTTAGTATTCGATATTGCAAACGTATTCAGCATTATGGAAGCTAAGAATACAAAAGATTTGTTATCTGAACTGGAACTTAAGTTTACAGAAGAAGATGCAAAGACAATTTGCACTTGGGTAAAACCAAATATTAAGAATCTGACGCTGTTAGCAGAAGACGTATTACAGGAAATGTAAAGGAACCGAAACGATCTTGCCAAAAAATATCATTGGAACCGAAATCAATAATATCGGAGAATATTTACTGTTTAATATCTTATGAACGAGGACCGACTTATAAAAAGATATGAAGGAAATAAAGATTTGATCCAGGTAAAGGTCGCCGAATTTATACCAGATGTCGACTTAGAAGGACAATAGTCATTAGACATCATGCAAAAACGGCGACGAATTTTACGTGATCGATATGGCAACTGCATGTAATTCGATGTTTTATATGGAAACTGTACCAGAAAATAAGAGAAAAGATTTTCACGAAAATTTGCTTCCTAATCTCGGGAAACATGATGTGTAAACGAAAAAAAATAAGGAGCGGCTGAGTTGCTGCTCCTTGTTTGTTTTCATTCGTTCCATATTTAAGATGTAAGCAAATTATATACAATTCAAGGAGGAATTAAAAATGAAAGCAAACAAATTAAGTTACGAAGAACAGGTATTGATGTTAGGAGACGGAACAATATTAGAACCTGGTTGCTATGACGAAGGTCTGAATATGATTGGACGCTTCAGTGATTGTAATATCGAATGCAATCAGAAGAAGGACGTTTCATATGTTATATGTCCAGAATCATTAGAAGGCGTTACAGAAGAAATGTTTAAAGATATGGAAAATCTTCAGAAGGTAATTCTTTCAAAAGATCTTAAAAAGATCGAAAGTTATACATTCGCATACAAAAAGAAACTAACGAACATTCAGATTCCAGATGGATTAGAAATAATCGGAATATATTCGTTTGCCAACTCAGGATTAAAAAGTATCGAAATTCCATCATCGGTAAAAGTTATTGAACATGGTGCTTTTTATAGTTCTGATCTCGAATCGTTTTCGATGCCAAAAGCAGACGACGTTGTCAATATAGAGGATATAGCCTTCCTGTATTGTAATGCACTGAAATCTGTTATCTTACCAGAAGGTCTCAAACAGATTAATAGAGAGACATTTTGTTGCTGCGGTTTCGAAGAAATTACAATTCCTGATTCTGTAGTTGAAATCAAAAGGAGCGCATTTAAACGTGCTTTTAATCTCAGATGCATTCGTTTTGGCAAAAACACGCAGATCAAGAACATAAGTAATAATGCATTTACCGATACGAAGGAAGAACTTACGTTTGATTTTGATGGAGTGAAGATGGATTCGTCTCTGTTTTTCGAAAACCTTTGTGTACGTTTAAAAACGATTGCTGGGTACATCAGGAAAAATAAGCCAACGTTTTCAAAGGAAGAGATCGAATGTATTAGAAAAGCTATAGAGTTATCTCCTGATCTGGTATCAAAAGATCTTACAAACAAGGTCAATCAAGCATTAAATGCGTAAACAAAGCGAAGAGAGTAGTCATCATGGCTGCTCTTTTTTTTTGTTATTGCTCGTCACATATTTAGTACGTAAACCAATAATACAGGTCAAGGAGGAAACAAAATGAAAACAAACAAATTAAGCTATGAGGAACAGGTATTGAAGATTGGAAACGGCAAAATGTTAGAACCAGGGTTTTACAACGTTGATCTCGAAAAAGTAGAGGATATCAATGGTTTCCTAAAAAGCAGAACTCCGAACGAAAAGACAGATTCTATTCGATATGCTATTTTCGAAAAGGACGATACATCTATTCGATCTGAGAAATGTTATAACCTGCGAAATATGTGTGCCGTTGTGCTGCCGCAAAATTTAAAAACGATAGAAGAAGAAGCATTTTCGTTCTGCTTCAACTTGAAAGAGATTGTTTTCCCAGACGGATTAGAAGAAATTGGAGAAGACGCCTTTTTAATGTCAGGGTTACAATCCGTAACGATCCCCGCTTCTGTTAAAATGATTCGTGAGAGTGCTTTTCGTGTTTGTGAAAATTTAGTCTCGTTTACAATCGAAGAAAACGAGAAGCCAGGTTTTGTGATATATCTTGGTTCAAGGATGTTTGAAGATTGTTCTAAATTGAGAGATCTTTCTCTTTCAAACTGTGTACTGCATATTCCGAACGAGTTCTGCCAAAAATGCAATTCGCTAACAAATGTCGATCTACCAGAGTCGGTGCTGACTATAGATGCATGGGCATTTGGAAGGTGTCATAATCTCGAAACGGTAAAAATCGGTGCCAACATAGAATATATCGATAACTGTGCATTTGCTCTTAGCGAAAATTTCGATATCGAATATTGCGGCATCAAAACAAGCATTAACGATCTCGGGTCAGAATCATTTTGCGATCGATTAAAATGGGTTCATGAATTAATAACAAAAAGCGAAACTGCAATTAATTCGAAAAAGATTGAAGAAATCAAATCGTTGCTTAAATGTCACGATAATTACAGTTTAGATACGACTCAGGTAAATTATGAGTTAGTGAAGGCTATAAGGGTTATTTTAGGCATTGATGAACGTAACGAAGCGTAAACGAAAGAATGAGACTGACATATGTTGGTCTCTTTCTTTTTGTTGGCGCATATTAGGAACATGCCTGAAATCGGGAATAAATTAACACAGTATCCAAATGCAACGAAACTGATATCATGAAATCTAATTCATCAACTCGCGTATAAAATAACTGATAAAAATGGAGGTATGCGTACTATGCAGGAACTAACTGATCTGCACGCCAGTAGGCGGCAGGTTTCAGTACAGGAGGACGTCACTTGAGGTTTGAAATACCGGGATATCGGGATCTTCTCTGAAGTTTCCCGGTGTCTTTTTATGGTATTCAAAGCTTTCTGTTGTAGTCTCTCCGTTGCAGAAACGTTCAAGACATCCCTACAGGGTAGGTTTCACAGGACTTTTCGTCCTGCAGTCTTACGGTCTCAGTTGAAACCGTTTAAAAAGTATATGTAAAATAGAAACTGTAGTTTTTATTCTATGTATTGTGTATATAAAAAGTTATTGTTTCATGTTGTGTTATGCAGCTCTTTTAAGTCCGAAACTGGAAGGGATATGTTTTCCGGACCGTAAGATCTCGGTAATGCATTTGTTATGCATTGTTTTAAACTGAGGATAATTCTGAAGGCATTTATCACGGTCTGCGTGTTCCAAAGTATCATCGGAATTCATAAGGAGAAAAGCACTGTAGAGATCACGCTGTATCCATTCTCCGTTTATGGTGTTGTGACGTCTGGAAAGTTTCTTTTTCCGATATGTATCACTGGTATGGTCGTACTGGCTTGCTTTGAACGTCCTTGTATTGACTTCGTGATAGGTTCCGCCTGTGTAACCAAGTTTTCTTTTCAGTATAGTAAGAAACTGTGACGGAGCTCGTGTCCCAATGGATTTTCCGAATCGTTTCTTTCGTTTGTATTTCCCTTTCTTATTCTTTTCCGTCTTTTGGGACCGTTTCTGTAATCCTTTGAAGTTCATATCCTCAACATAAACTTCATTGCCTTCTTCCAATAACAGGTCCGCATAGGTTTCCTGCCATTGTCTTAATGTGTCGGAACGTTTTCTCTGCATCGCACTGAGTTCATTACGGATCTTTTTGTACCGGTTGCTGTAATTCCAGGTTTTCTTTCCCTTCTTTATGGTACCGTCCTCATTGTAATTGTCCGGATTGGATGCCCGTCTGGAGCGTTCCAGCTTTCTCTGCATCTTCCGGATCTTCTTATCCTGGACTTCAATCCCTTCTCCGAGTTCTGTGAGATGACATTTCGTATCACTCACTGCTGCAACAGTGGAAGTACCAATATCAATACCGATCCTTCCGGTACCCACTGCATGTCTCAGAGGCGGTGTCCCTTCCTGTACCAATTGTACGTAGTATCTCCATTCGGTACTGAACTTCTTTCTTACAATCCGGCAGTATTTTGTTCTGTCATTTAAAGCAGAAGTCTCGTAATACCAATGATCTGAGTTTTGATTCTTTGGTAATATCACTTCGAGAATCAATCCACGGTTCTGTCTCTTTGGAGATGCATTGATGTATACCTTTCCGTCTTTGTAGATGATCCCTGTTGTATTCTTTTTGCCTTCGAAACTTAAAAATTCATCCCATTTCTTGTAATGGATCTGTTTCCCTGTGGAATACAATACTTTCTCCGCACCTTTCCATACTGAGTCACTGATCTTCTGATAGACATCGGAATGTACGTATTTCAGATGGTTCCTCAGTTTTGTGGCGGATTTCTGGAGGTCGTATTGTGTGAGCCCGTAAGATTTTACAATAACAGATAACTGTTTGGACAGGGCTTCTTTCTCTGGACCTTTCTCAAGCGCCACATACTGTTTTAAGAGATCTGTGTATGTTTTGTCACGTTTTAGTAATGTGATCTGTCGGATCGCAAAACGACGGATTGTATTCCCGATCTTTGCTACTTCCCGGAAATAGTTTTCCAGATAACGCTGGTCGGAATATTTCTTTGTATTCAGTTTTAATTCCAGCGTGTAAGTCGGCACGATCATTTTCCTCCATTTTGGTTTCTTAATTCTATACATAATAAGGCTTACTTTTGGGAAATCTCGTCACGTTTTATATATTATTTTGTTTTATTTTACTGAAATTCATCTGCACACCAGAAGGTGGCAGCTTTCTTTCAGATTTTCTCTGTGAGTGAAAATATTCATAATAGAGGATGATTATCGTAATGTGACTGTAGAAACAGCTACAGAAAACCATCATTTTCTGATTCATGACACAAAAGCAAACATTGATCAAGTAAAAGAATTGCTTCCGGATTATGACGTAATCGAATTGAATCCTATGAAACATGCTATTGACTATCTTTCGTTGATTACTGACGAAGAGGAAGCAAAATGGTTTGTAGATCTTTTACTTCAGACCGATAGAGCTGTATCTGATTCAAATGAAGAAACTATTTACGATAAAATGGAAAAACAGCTTTTAGGTGACGCGATAGAAGCAACATTAGCAAAAAAGCATTGTTCATTTAAAACTGTCTTCGAATTATTAAATCATGAGCTTAAAATTAGTTATGAACGATGTGAAAACAACGAATCATCAATACCACAGTCAATGCTTCAATCGTACAATGATATAATATCGAGCCCAGAAATGGATAAAATTCGAATTCAAACATTACTAACGGCATGCCTGTTGCTATTAGGTCAGGTATATAATCCGTTAGTATTAGGACATATCGTTCCTTCTGAACGAGATGATATTCTTAGTGACTGCATTACAAAAATGAAAACGGAAACAAAAGTTGCTATTGTCATACCAAATCCATCTGTTCATTTTGCTTATGAAAGCATTATGTTGAATATATTCGTTTGGTTGTGTAGAAAATGTGAGTGCTTTGATATTGTTAGCGAATCTTCCTGACGAGTTTTCCAGAAAATGAGCCTTATTAATATTAGACAAACAAATATTTGAGTTTGCAAACGTCGTATATTGGATGCCGATACCAGAATACGAATACAATAACGAGAACAAAGAAGAGAGGTAATAATTATGAGAACTATAGACAGCTATGATTGGGATGAACTTTATGCAAAAACAAATGAGTTTGTCTCCAAATACATTCCAGTCGCAACAGTTAATACTGGCCGTAAAAGCTTCGTCAATAACCGCCCTAGAGTAGACATATCGTTTGCGGCTAAAGGAAATACAAAATACATCAAGTTAATTGACGAAATGCAATGTATCAGAAAATTAAAAGGCACAAATAGCAAGACCGGAAGAATTGTGAATGCCGAAATAATTTTTGCCACAGACGGCTCATTGGAGGTATAGAGATGAATCCAAATGCAGATGAATATAGCGAAGCTATCCAAAAAGCAATTATGGCAGTTGAGGTAAGCAATCTTTGGTTGCCTGTACCTTTATGTATTGTCGAGGACAGATACGGCGGTGCATATTCGGATGCATATTATCTGGCGTTTAAGAAGTATGGCGGGAATTCTCAGTTACTTGTATCCGAGTAGTTCACATAGAAATAAGGAGTGAAACCTGCCGCCTAATGGTGTGCAGATCGGTTAGATAGAAATAAGGAGAAATAATTATGAAAAAGAAAGTAGCAGCATTAATCGTAACTTCAATAATAACAGCGACATTATTTGTTTCTGGTTGTAATATCCAGATTGTGGATGATGTTGATTCCAGCTCAAACTCGAATACAAGTACAAGCGAATCTCTTAAAGATGAATCATTGGTTTTAGTTGAAAAGGGAACACCGTATTCTGGGTATCAAATATATGCTGACAAAGAAACAGGTGTTATGTATCTTTGGATGTGGAGTGACAACAGAGGTGGATTAACTGTTATGCTTAACGAAGACGGATCACCAAAGATTTGGGACGGATTCATGGATACAAATGAGTGAAAATGCAAGGAGGGGATAGCTATGCATGGTGGTGGCGGATTGGCGTTTTAACATACTAAGCATGTTCTTTATGAACGGGCTTTTCTTTCGTACTGAAACCTGCCGCCTACTCAAGATAATTGAACTACTAATGTTCAATTATAGGCGTGCAGATCAGTTAGTCAAAACTTAGAAAAATGGAGGTAGTTGTTATGAAATACGACGATAATGTGGAATGTTGTGCAAATTGCAAATGGTTAGAACAAATACCAAGAAATAACCGTTATGGAGATACCGATAATCTTTGTATATATCTTGGATATTATTGTACTGGAATATACAAAGATCGAAACAAAGTCAGACATTTCACTCCTGGTGGTAGAGAGTTGAAATGTAACTATGAACGAAAAAGTAAACGAATATCAGAAACTGATACAGGTGAAATGAACGCGAATTTGTAAAACAACAAAAACATGGACACTAGTTATCAGTATCAGCAGGAATTGTTAACAATATATTAGAAACGATTAATTTGTTTCCAAGTCATCTAAACGATCTGCATGTGTTTCACACGAAAGGAAAGAAAGGAGATTTATAATATGGCTGATTATCAGGAGATTCGAGACAAGATGAAAGAAGAAAACTGCAAACGCAAGGAAGAGGAAAGACGAAACAAACCAAAGCTAGGTCTTACAGAAGAACAGATCCTAACAACAATCTGTGATTATAAGCGCATCTTAGACCGTGTGAAAGATGTTGCGGATGAAATTGGCTTTCTAACAGATGAATTTGATACTTTAGAACCAGACAAAACCGAGTTTTATGGCGATATGGTTCGGATTACTGCATACGATTCTCATTATGATATGTACGATTCTACGTCCGGTTCTTTTCCAATTCGTTTCTTATCAGAAGATGAATCTGAGCACAAAGACTGGTATGCAAAGAAACGAGAATCGTTGGAACAAGCTAGAGAAACGGAGCGTCTGGCTCAGGAAGAACGTAAAGAGCGAGCCGAATTAGAACGTCTGAGAAAGAAATATGAGGAGAAAAACGCATGTACGGATTAATCATCAAAAAGAAATGGCTCGATCTTATTGTTTCCGGAAAGAAAGTAATAGAGATCAAAGGCAGTGACACAAAAAGACAAAGTCAACTACCCATCACTAAAGTGACGGGCTTGTAAAAAGCCATGGTTGACTAGCCTCAGTTCTTGCATTGGTTTTTCATGTGAGAACTACGTTATCCGTAAATAGGTAGTTTATATCCCGGTGATAGTCACCTGCAGATGTCGTACCTAGTCTGCAGCTCTGAGGTTAGTGATTAAACAGTTCCAAAGGGTAGGAACAGTGTTGCTGACAGGAAACTATGGATAACATTGGCGAAGGTATAAAATGAGCAGACTGAAAGATATCTGTTCATTCTACAGTTGTGTGACACTGGTTTACAACACAAAGTTACACAGAAATAACAGAAAGGAGTGTCTGACATGGTATATGTGTTAGGACAGGACGGACATCCACTTATGCCGACATGCAGGCACGGGAAAGTCAGAAGGATGTTAAAGTCCGGGATGGCAAAAGTAGTAAAGAGATGTCCGTTTACCATACAGCTACAGTATGAGAGTACGATTCATACACAGGAAATAAATTTAGGTATTGATGCAGGAAGCAAAACAATTGGTGTTTCTGCAACCACTGAGAAGAAAGTTTTATATGAGTCTGAGGTTATTCTAAGAAATGACATCGTGGGACTGCTTTCTGGAAGACGAGCTTTGAGAAGCAGCCGGAGGAACCGAAAAACCAGATATAGAAAACCTCGGTTTGATAACCGGAAGAAACCTGACGGATGGCTCGCACCAAGTATCAGACAAAAGATTGAGACTCATGTCACAGTCGTGGGAAACGTCATAAAGATCCTTCCGGTGACAAAAATCATTGTCGAGACAGCCAGTTTTGACATCCAGAAGATCAAAAACCCGGAGATCGAAGGCGAGGGATACCAGCACGGAGAACAGCTTAATTTCTGGAATGTAAGAGAATATGTACTGTTCCGGGATGGACATACCTGCCAGTGCTGCAAAGGGAAATCAAAAGACAGCATCTTAAATGTACATCACATTGAGAGTCGAAAGACTGGCGGAAATGCACCGAACAATCTCATTACGTTGTGTGAAACCTGTCACAAAGCTTATCACAAAGGCATCATAACACTGCCAAAGGAGATATATCGTGGTATGAGATTCCGTGACGCAGCTTTTATGGGTGTCATGCGCTGGGCGTTCTATGATAGGTTAAAAGAACTGTATAACCCACTTGGCGTCGAAGTGATCAATACCTATGGATATATCACAAAGAATACCAGGATCGAACATGGTCTACCGAAAGAACATTATGTAGATGCAAGATGTATCAGTGACAATCCGGCAGCAAAACCTCTGGATCATTATTATTTTCAGAAGAAAGTTCGCTGCCACAACAGACAGATACATAAGAATACCATTCTAAAAGGTGGAACCAGGAAACGTAACCAGGCTGCATATCTAGTAAAGGGATTCCGGCTGTTTGACAAAGTAAAGTATCAAGACCAGGAATACTTTATATTCGGCAGAAGAACCAGAGGTTCCTTCGATATCCGTACTTTAGACGGTACGAAAGTCAATAAAGGAAGTATCAGTTGTAAGAAATTACAGCTGGTCGAAAAATCAAAGCACTATTTAACAGAACAAAGAAAGGTAACGGCATAGCAGGAGTGCCCCTCCCACGACTAAAGGCGCGGGTCTCCGCACATGGCTTGTTAAAGGTATTAAGATGAAATATCAGGATGGAAGACGTGTCCCATCAGCGAAAAACACAATCGCCACAATTCAATTTCAGGAAGACGGAAGTGGTGTTGTAACCGTAAAACATCAGCGTGGTGTTGGGGAAATGAAGCATGTAAATTACGAGGCGTTTCGGACTTCAGCACATGAGAACTTCATGATGCGTCAAAAACTGAAAAATGACATAAAAGGAAAATCTATTTTAACTCCTAAAGAGAGAAAAAACGCACTCGATAGATTAAACAAGAGCCGCAAGAACATGAAAGATAACGGCATCCTGTCCTTTCTCGGCGCCCGTCAGAATAAGTTCGCAAAACGTCTTGACGCAACTCCTCGGCGCCTGAGCAGACAGATGCTTCGTCTTGGTTCCGCTCCATTAGAGAACAGTGAGACGATGCGAGGAATCCATCTGGCAGAAACCTGCAAACAGGTGGCAATGACTGGAAGCAAGATTGCAGTACATTCAATTGTGGACACCATATGGAATGCTGGTGTTGTGGTTTCAAGAGCGATTACGTTTAGAAATCAGATGAAGGCAGGAAATGGGTTTAAACTTTCGGCTCAGCTTGCGATGAAGACACTTGAAGTCGGCGGAACACCAGGAGGACAACTTGGTCTTAAAATTAAGCATAAGACATTTGGAACGATCACAAGGGATTTACAGAACTTCGTGACCAGCCACATGAGCCACTTCATGATCGAAGGCTTCAAACAGTCAAAGCTTGGTGGCATGATTGATAGCAAAACTCATGTAAGCAAACTGTTTGAGCAGCGCCGGGAGATTATAAACCGCAATCGTGGAGTTGGAAAAGGAGCGAAATCCGAATTAAAGACACTCTACAAAGAGTGGTTCAACAAAGGTTTCGAGAAAATTGCGCCGAAACCAGTGAAAACAGTAAAGAATAAGCTGTTCGATCCTGTAAAGCTGTTGATGAAAAACATCAGAAACGCGATCAGGAATGCATGGCAGAAGACGATCTTTTCGAAGATCTTTGCAGCCCTCAATCAGCTGGTTCAGGCAATTTCCGCAGTGTTAGGACCGATCCTTGCAGTAGTCGGAGGCTTTATCCTTGTTGTGTTTATCATTATGATATTATGCTGCTTCTGGGACGGAAATGCCGCTGCCCAGAAAGAGAACCAGGCATATACGATCAGCATGCAAGACGGAACCGCCATCATGCACGCATTGGAAGACGAGCATAACGACTTGATAGCTGAACTTAACAGAAGGGCATCCAAGTATGCGGCTGCCGATATTCAGTATCCAAATGGTTCGAACGAGAACTATAAGGAACTGTTCTGTGCAATGCAGGTAATGCTAGAATATGATTATTCGCTGATAAGTACTCGAAAACTTGAGGACATGGCAGCCCAATTGTATGAACAGACACATATCATCTCAGAGCATCCATATTATTTTGAGTATGATGATGGAACCCAAGGGCAGGCGTGCCATATCAATGTTGATATCCAGAGAAACGAAACGTTAGCATACAGTATTTTCGAAGGACAGATTCCGTCCGATGTGTACGGAGACGAGGCAGCGACCATCATACCAACCGGAAACGGAGATGTTACGAACTGGATGAATGTATGCTTGACGGTTAAGACACTGATTGCGCAGACACAGTCACAGTATAACCAGTCAGGATGGATCTGGATTGAGGTAAACGGACAGAAATATCATGTACGTACGGATTGTTCCGGTTACGTTTCCGCTTGTTTACAGGTATATGGATCCACAACCGGTACCTATGGAACGGGAGCATTGATCAGTGACCAGCATTTCCCGGGATTTGTTTATATGAGGTTCCCAGGATGGAATAACCTGCAGCAGGGAGACATTCTTGTACGTCGATTCACAGGAACCGACAGTAATGGTTCTTCTTATAGTGGAGGACATACAGAAATCTTTTACGGAAACTCTGGCGGACAGCATTTGGTATTCAGTAATGGTTCCACAGCTGGTATCCAGTCAATTTATCCGCGAAATGATCCCGTCGCTGCTTATGATATCATTTATAGACCAATTACAGCCGGATATGTAGAGGGTTCAGATGAGGAAGCAATCGACACCGTAACAGACGCAAGTCAGAAGTTCATCTTCCGTAATTGGAGCCGAAGCTTTGGTGAGAATGCATTGTTATTGGCATCCAATATGGATGATATTACAATCAATCCGGAAACAGGAAATGAAGACGGATATGACACAGCAATCCAAGCTACCGTTGCCGCCGGAGAATTCTCACCAAATACATATACAGGTACAGGAATTGGTGGTGAAATAGGGCATGAAACTGGAGAGGGAAGCGATATCCATTTTGTGGCCAAAGGCAAGAAATTCACATCAGCGTCATCATTAGATTATATCCGATACATTTGCGCTCAGCATGGTGTATGCGCGGATTATTCGTTTGATGACATGATAAATAACACATACACAACTGTTGATGCACCGTATTCACCAGTCGTCGACGATAGTATCAAGAGAACGAATTCAGGCATCTCAACCTCGGTTGACAGTACAGAATCCATCAACGACTTACCGTTATTACAAAGCCCATATGCGTTTAATGAAGGTATGGATGATCTTGGTAACTTACAGGTTGGAGATATCATGTTCTATGTGTGGGACGAAGGAAGCTGGAAAGACGAATTCGAAGACACAGACTACAATACCTGGACATTCGGATCAAACGGTTTCTATGAAGCTTTGGACCATTCAATCCCAATGATGTATATAGGTGACGGAAACTTCACGTATTATGGTCGAGTTGGACAGAATACCGGAGCAGTAAGAACTATGAATGTTTCCGAGATGGAACAGAGACGGTGTCTGAATAAAAAGATCATTCGATATATTGGATTTACCGTAGCCCCAGTATACGGAGCAACTCCATCTTTCTGTGGCTGGACGGATAATAAGATCGGGGAACTGATCGTTTTACAGCATGGCGCACAGTGGACAGAAGGAAAAGTTCATTTGACTGCTTACGGAATGACCGAGTCTGAAGAGAAAGAATTGATAGAACACGATGACGAGGAAGAGATCAAAGAGTGGAAAGAGCTCGATTCGAAGAAAGAACGAGGCGACTTTGCGATCAGTCCGTATATGCCAGATGATAAAACAGATATTGATTACAGTTTTTATCATGAAGATATTTGCGAAGCGGATATCTACGAACAAACAGATGCCCATATCTCGACATTAATGGATGAGATCACAACGATCGCAATCAAATATTACGATCAGTATGGAATCCTGCCATCAACAGCTTATTGTCATATGGCAGCTGTGAGTCATTACCGGTCGACGGAAGAATCGCTTATACATTTCAACCTGTTCGAATTATATGATGCTGACGGACCAGGCGTAAACAAATATACGTATACCGATGAAGGTGAAGCGTCATCTGCTATCAAGAATTACAAGAAATACAGCAGTTACAAGGCTGCATTCCAAGGATGGCAACAGTATGCGAGCCTGCACGGTTATAAAATGAATGACGAAGTGAATGATACGTTCGCGAAGAGTTTTGCAGATCAGAGAGATAATTACCTTAGATATTCACTTGTAAGCGGTAAAACGGCAGACGAAATGACAAGTATCTATAATGGAGCTCCTGTATTAGAGACTATCGATCAGAGCGCCATGGACCGTAAACAAGCAATCGATGATCTCATTGACGCAACAAAAGCAGTGAAAGACGGATCTGTTCCCGAAACAAAACCACAAAAGACAGATTACGATGCTTACTGCAAAAAGCTTAATGATCTTGCGGCGTATATCAAAGACTTGGATAAACAGCTTGGAGATACAAAATCGGCAACCGTAAGAACGGATTACTTATTAAAAGCCGCAGTTGATGCTTGGACTGATGGTAAAAAGAATGCAGATGCCGCATGGGATTATTACGAAGATAATCCAGAAGACTACACAACGTACACATGCCCAGGTCACGAACAGACAAGATTTGATCCTATACTTCAAAAAGATGTTCCAATTCCAGGTGCTGGAAAGACATATTGTAGTTCTGGCAAAAGCTGTCCTGATCCTGACGTTGATAAAGAAGAGTGGGATAAAGATGGTGGTTATACATTGAATACTCCTTCGTATGAAAATATCAGTACGGACAACGATGAATAAAACAAATAGAGTGGTAGCTATTATGGTTACCACTCTTTTTGTATGTATCTTTTCGGAGTCGGTTGCTTTTGGGCTCATATCATTCATTTCTACATTTCGTTTCCAAAATACCTGAGCCCGGGATCTTCACACTCCGCTTTGTTCTATTTCTTTCTTTTCGTGTCTGCAGTCCGCACATATTTAATGTGTAACAAAGAAATATAAAGAAATGGAGATGAGAAAATGAGAGTTGTTACAGATTGGGTTGAGGATAGCAAGACTTCGTATACGGACAGATGGATAAAAGCTATCATTCACGATGTAAACCAGCTTGAGATGACAAAAGTGTTATCTCATTATGGCGTTAAATTCGTAAAAACAACCGGAAACAGAGCACATGCAATGTGTCCGTTCCATGTTTCAAAGAACCATGCTGGAAAGAAGCTCGGTTCGTTTTCTGTCAGTATAGGAAAGAACTTATGTTATTGTTTTGCTTGTCAAAAGGGTGGAAATAATGTGGCTTCTTATCAGCTTTTATTCAATTGTGATGAGAAAACGGCAGCACTTCAGATCGCATGTGATTTTGGTCTGATCACAAAGGAAGAATTCGAAAAGTTGTCAGATGTGGAATATGTGAAAACGGAAGCAAAGTATGATTTTCAGAAGTATGTGAAACCAAAGCCTGTTTACCAGGATGAAGTTTTGAAAGTGCGTACTGATACATATGAATTCATGCGTGATTATTTCGGACTCACAGACGAAGACAGAGAACTTCTTGAGAAGAAGCGAGCTTTGGAACCGGAACGTATTGCCGCCGATTATTTTTCCATCGACACAAAGTCAAACCCAAATAAGGTTACGGATTTTTGTGCGGCGTTTACAAAACGGTTCCCAGAATATGCATCCGAAATGACTTCGATACCGGGCTTTTTCGAACACAAGAATAAGCTGACAAATTCCTGGAAACCAAGCATTATGTTGTTCGACGGAATCGGTATCCTGATCCGGGATGCGAATGGAAAGATCCCAGGAGTGCAGATCCGGATGAAAAATCTCGATGTTAATGGACTTCGCTATAAGTTCATGAGTTATGACTACGGAGACGGATCAAAAGGATACAACCGAGGAGGCTGTTCTTGCGGAACCCCAATTGATGTTGTTTATCCAGACAACATTACAAAAGATACCATGGTGTGTCTTGCAGAAGGTCGTTTTAAAGCAGAGATCTTGAGACAACAGGGATGTATCGGCATTAGTGTTCAGGGTGTCAACAATTTCAACGGAATTGACCTGACACTGAACGCAATCGAAACCAGAATTGGAAGACCGATTAAGAAATTATACATCTTTTATGATGCCGATATGGTTGAAAATCCTTCCGTATTCAAAGCACTTATGAGTTTAGCTCAATATCTGGATGAAGAGAAACCTGGAATTGATATGTATCAGATGGTATGGCGAATGGAAGCTGGTAAAGGAATCGATGATTGTATTCTTGCCGGAAACAGAGCTATGGTGAGACCGATCGCAATGTCGAAAATGAAAGAGATCTACGATATGTCTATCAAAGAAGCGACAGTAATTGCTGGTCTCGAAGGTGTAAAACCGATCGACATGACCGAAGAAGACAGGGAAAACTTCATAAACGCTTTTCAGACATTAGTCTGTGGCGAGTTATTTCCGTAAATGTTGTAAACGAAAAGAAGAGTCACCGAAAATGGTGGCTCTTTCTTTATGCGTGAAAAATATTTGTTTATGCCTGACGAGGAAACAGAAAAGTGAGCCTTCTTTCGTCTGCAGACTGCTTATATATAATACTAGACCTAAGAAAACCAGTGTGGAATCTTAATTTGTCTGCAAGCGTTCGGAACATATTTAGGACGTAACAAAAACACTGGCAAAGAAATAGAGAAAGGTAGCAGCAAGACCGATTATATTACGTTTTTTGTAACCGGAAGAAACGTAATCATTCAATCGGCATGCTAAAAAGGTGTTATTATGACATACTCGAACAACGCGCTGCATGCGCATTCGGATTACTATCCGAGCGGTTACGATGGCGTGCAGACCATATTCGATTACGTAAATGTGGCGATCGAAAAAGGCGCTACAGCAATTGCGTTAACGGATCATGGAAACTGTGCAAACCTGATTGACTTCTATCTGTATTGTATCGGAAAAGAAGCCGCACACAAACATCTGCCGGACGGACAGCATATCAAACCGATTCTTGGTGTTGAAACATATGTAAAGACACCAAAAGGATTCTTTTCTGAGATTGTAGCAGACTCCGGATCAGAATCCGCAAACACAGAGAGTGTATCCGGAAATATCGGGTTCGACTCATTAAAAGACAAATTTATCAGACAGCATTTGATTCTACTTTGTAAGGATTATCAGGGATTCCAGGCTATGAGTCGCTACATCTCGGAATGCAATAAAAACGTCGACGAAAAAGGGTACCCAGTAGGAACCGAAGAGATGCT
>OGYC01000228.1_pt1 | contig 64493 bp, 60 predicted proteins | sample 1576461 | NCBI WGS metagenome assembly OGYC01 (sample SAMEA3541569, study PRJEB24748) | human gut metagenome | biome: human gut; feature: human-associated habitat; material: faeces | place: China | collected 2012 | reverse complement strand
TTGCACTTATGCGCTATAATTTCAGGCGACCAAAAGCGTTTGAAACATTCAAGAATGTAAATATAAAGTTTGGTGTCCGGTCGGATGACGTGTTTCCTTACACACTTCTTTCTTCTGTATATGTAAAGTGACGTTGCCCACCACGCATTATACCTCTTTTTATCTTTACAGTTTCTTTTTATTTCTCTGCTTATCGATGAAGCACTTCTGCCCATCAACCTTCCAATTTCTCGTACTCCTTTTCCTTCTGACAAAAATTGTTGTAGACAATTTCGTTCAGATAGTGTAAAATGTGTATAGGACTTCATACTCTACCTCCGTGCCTTTTGTTTTGTGGTAATTACATTTTACACGAAAGTGAGTATGATGTCCATATTTTTTTGTGTTGCACTTGATATTATAATCTACCTACCGCCCCTAGACCCTGTCGGGGGCTACGCCCCTGCGACCCCATTTTTAAAAATTATATAGGTTTTTCGACAGCCTGATCTATGTTTCGATTGCGATATTTTTATAATAATCAAGCGTGGGAAACGATCTGTTAAGCTGTGCCAGAAGGTAGAATTCCGCAATTGCGGAAAACAGCTTTTCGTTTTCCTTTGAGATTCTGAAACGATACATTTTGTCGGTTTCGGAATATGCGACATATCTCAGCGTATGTAAAAGCGTGGGGTTAAGAGCGAATACGTTCTTTTCTACAAGCTCGCTGTGTTCTTCAAAACAATCTGAACAATAGATGATACCCTCAACGGGTAAAAACATCATTGTTTCGCTCTTGTAGGCTATGCATTCCCTGCAGGCTCTGAGATCGGGCATAAATCCTATCCTTGAGAGAAATCTGAACTCAAATATCGCTTTTATGAAACGAAGCGGCAGCTTCTGCTTTTCAAGCTGAAAATATGTCATGCAGGTAAATCTCAGCAGATCCTCATGCTCCTCCTCGGATGTGGCGCAGTATTTTATTATATCGGCAAAATATGCCGCAAGCGACAGCGCCTCAATGTCCGCAGATATATTATAGAAACTGCATATAGGCTCTGCACTGTTAAGCGTATATCCTTTACTGCTGCGGCTGACGCAGAACGTTGCATAGCTGAAAAGCGATGCGGCACCCGAATTCTTTCCGCCTATCTTCTTTGCACCGTGCGCCATAACCTCTATCATTCCGAGCTTGTCAGTGAACAGGTCAAGAAAACAGCTGTTCTCGCCTATAATGCGCTGCCCGATAACAAGCCCTTTCAGCGTAATAAGCATTGAACAGCTACTCCTTTTGATTATATATCAGTCGGCCTTAAGTCCGAAGTCGGCAATGTCGGATTCTCTGTTTCTCCAGTCCTCTTTTACCTTTACCCATATCTGCATATTGACCTTACAGCCGAAATAGTCCTGCATATCTTCTCTTGCCTCAGAGCCTATCTTTTTAAGCATTGAGCCCTGCTTTCCGATAATCATGCCCTTATGCGACGCTTTTTCGCAGACGATGACTATGCCTATATCGACGATCTCCTTGCCGTTGGGCTTCTGCCTTACCTCCATCGTTTCAACATAAACGGCTGTTCCGTGCGGAATCTCCTCGTTCATATTTCTGAGTATCTTTTCACGGACAATTTCCGCAAGCCATACCTTTTCCGCCTGGTCGGTCGGAAGCTCATCGTCAAAATAATGCGGCGACAGCTTTACATATCTGTCGATTACAGGCATTATTTCTTCAACACCTATCCTCTGCCTTACGCTTATCGGAATTATCTCCTTGAAATCGTAAAGCTCGCTGTATTCCTTTATAAGCGAAAGAAGCTCGGACTTGTCCTTTACTAAATCGACCTTGTTTATAAGCAGAACGACATCTGTCTTTCTGTCCTTGAAGCTGTCGATAAGATTATGCTCTATCGGAGAAATCTTCTTGGTCGCATCTGCCATCATAAGTATCACGTCAACATCGGTAACGCTCTCTCTTATGGATTTGAGCATCTGATCCGACAGCTTGTTCTTTGCTTTATGCATACCGGGCGTATCTATGAACACATACTGCGTTTCGCCCTTTGTAAGTACGCCGTTTATTCTTGTTCTTGTTGTCTGCGGTTTGTCGCTGACTATAGCTATCTTTTCGCCTACAAGATAGTTTGTAAGTGTGGATTTGCCGGCGTTCGGTCTGCCTGCAATAGCCACAAATACCGATTTCGGATTATTCATTTTTCATCTTTCCTTTGATATTTCTTTTCTTTCCTTTCGCTATAAACAGATACGAAAGGCAGGCAAACGCTGTCAGCATTGCCAGATTCCATATGTCACCCGTAAAAAACTCAAATATAATTATAAATTTTTCAATATCCCAGAACAGTATCACGCCGATTATCACTGCCGCAACCGCCGTTACGAATACTGCGCCTGCGGCAACGTCTTTTCCGACCTTTGCAAGCGCCGAGTAGCCCGGTGAAACCTTGTCGATGACTACCTCTATAGCTGTATTCATCATTTCGGCGGAAATAACCGTCACGCAGGTTATTATCAGCAATATGAACTGTTCCTTTGTGAAATTATAGAATTGCGACAGATACAGCACACACATTGTCGCAACAATGTGTATACGCATATTCATCTCATGACTGATACAGAACCATATTCCTCTTGCCGCATATTTAAAGCTGTTAGCAAGTCTTTTAAACACTTTGACCTCTTTTTATTCCCGTGTGATCTTAAGGTTGTTCAGCACAAGGTCCTGCAGCTCAAGCATCACCTTTTCTCCGTCGGGATCGTCCTCGTGATCGTATCCGAGAAGATGAAGCGTTGAATGCGTTGCTAAAAAGCCGACCTCTCTTACAAGAGAATGACCGTATTCTATCGCCTGTGCGTGTGCCTTCTCCATTGAAATTACAATATCCCCGAGCATATAAGCACCGTTTTCGGGGTTTACGTCATACTCGTCATATGCTCCGAGAGGAAACGATATTACATCGGTGACCTTGTTCTTGTCACGGAACTCCTTATTGATGCGTTTTATCCGCTCGTTGTCAACAAGTGTTACCGATACATCTGCGTCACCGACAAAATCGGTAACTCTCAGCGTTTCTGCTATGCACTTTCTTATAACGGTACGAAGACCGTTAGGTACTTCTATTGCTTTCTGGTTGTTTCTGAAGGACATATATATTTTTGGTGTTTTCTTATCAGACATTTTTACTTTCCTCATTTAAAAGCGGTCAGCTTTTCTTTCTTTCATTGTACTGCTCATAGGCTCTTACTATATCCTGTACCAGCCTGTGACGCACAACGTCCTTTTCTGTAAAACGGTTGATGGCGATGTCTTCGATATTCTTCAATATCTTTGTCGCCTCGACAAGTCCCGAACGTTTTGAATCAGGCAGGTCGATCTGGGTAATATCGCCCGTTATGACCATCTTGCTGTTAAAGCCGAGTCGGGTCAGAAACATCTTCATCTGTTCGGGAGTTGTGTTCTGCGCCTCGTCAAGTATTATAAAGCTGTCGTCAAGCGTTCTGCCTCGCATATACGCAAGCGGAGCGACTTCTATACAGCCTCGCTCCATATTACGCTGAAACGCTTCAGATCCCATCATATCGAAAAGTGCGTCATACAGCGGACGCAGATAAGGATCGACCTTGTTCTGCAGGTCGCCCGGCAGAAATCCGAGCTTCTCGCCCGCCTCCACGGCAGGACGTGTAAGAATTATACGTTGCACCTCGTGCGCCTTGAATGCCCTTACCGCAAGCGCTACGGCAAGATATGTCTTACCCGTACCGGCAGGACCTACTCCGAACACTATGGTGTTTTTCTTTATGCTGTTTACATATTTCGACTGACCGACCGTTTTCGCCTTTATCGGCTTTCCTGTATGGCTGACGCAGATACAGTCCGCAGTAAGCGTCTGTACCTCCTCGCCCTTTCCCTCGTTTGTCATAGAAATAGCGTATCTTACGCTCTGCTCGGTCGGAGTTTCGCCTTTTTCAACGGTTGAAATCAGCGTTTTTATTACCTGCTCTGCGTTATCCACAGCGTTTTCGTCGCCTTTTATGCGTATCTCATCGTCACGGGTGAATATCGAAACCTTATATTCCTTCTGAATAATGTTGATATTGTTGTCAAAGTCACCGAAAATAAGGTGAATCCGGCTCATATCCTGAATGCTAACAGCTTTTTCTGTCATTTATCGTGATATATTCCTTTCAAATCCTGAAATTCATCTGTTTTATGCTCTATTCTATGATAGTATACCACATTCCGGGCTTTTTTTCAATACAATTTTACGCTAAATCAATATAAAACAGTAATCGGTTGCTTTACGCCGATATTACGCTCCAGCTTATATTTCACTGTCATTCTGATACCGTTTTCTTCCGTACCGACCTCTCTTTCATCCGAAAGTATCCTGCACTGCGAAAGGAAATTTTCTTCATAGTCCTTTTTCTGCTTTTCAAGCTGTGTCATTATGTCACGGGCGGTATATCTGACGGTTTTCTCCGACAGCCTTGTGTAAACTCCCCTTTTATATCTGTACGGTGTGTCTGCCCCGAGAATGCTTACATTATATGTATCCTCGCTGTAGGTAAAGCCATCCATATTCTCCGCCTCATAATGCTCCCACGGAAGCGGCAAGGCAAAAGAGCCGAACATCAGATATGTTGAATAGTATTTCTCATCGGTTTTCACGCTTCGTGTCTGCTCAAACGGAAGAAAGAATTCTTCCGTCTGCTCGCACTCGGCTTTTAGCAGTCCGTCTGCGTGAACATATACGATATGTCCTCCGTTATCGTTGACTGTACCGCTTATGATAAGCTGACCCTTTGCTATGCCGCTTCCGACAGTGGTCTGCAGCTTGCCCTTATATATTTCTGTGTAGACAAGCTGACCGTCAAAGTCGCTTATTACGTTGCACGGTGTTTCTATCGGAATTTCCGCAGGCTCAGGATCGTTTATTTCAGCAACCTTTACAGACACCCTGCTCCCCTGCCGTTCGATCGCCACCCATGACAGCCTGCTGATTTCAGCCATTGCGGATTGCTCGCATACCCATTCGTCAAAAGACTTCCTGCTGCAGCCGGGCATAAGACCGTTTTTCTCCATCACGGCACATATCTGTGTGTCGGTGACCTCGCTGTTTCCGATAATGTCTATCCTCCATACAAATTGCGACAGCAGGACTATTACAGCGCAACAGCACAATGTGCCGGTAACAAGCCCCCATCTTTTCCTTAGCGGCAAAAGCCTGAATATAAAGCCTTGCCTTTCGGCAACTCTGAGCCGTATTCCGTGTTTTCTTGCTATCCTCGCCGTTTTAAGATAGCTGTACGGCTTTATGACAGCCGTAAAGCCGTCTTTGCCCTGACATATTTCATATATCTGAATATCGTTTGTTATAAGTTCGCTTATAAACTTCTCCTGAAAACCGCCAAGCCCATTTATCGTGATATATGCGGCAAATGCTGCCCTTGCTTTTCTTCTCTTCATAATTCCTCCGCTTCGCCGTGATTTGCCTGTTCAAACCCGACCGAATGTATTTTCCCTGATATTTTCACGCTGTCGTAACCGAATGTCTTGAATTTCAGCCCGATACCGATAATCCTCACTATTCCGCACGGAATCTCAAGTTCTATTATATTATCCTCGAATTTCAGTATTTTCCTGCAGCATTCAAGCTCGGCACTCCTGTTGTCCTTCAGCGTGATAAACGAATGCCTGCGTGTTTTGTTTTTAAGCTGTTCATATCTCATTGCTAACTTATCGACGTTCATTTTTCAGCTCTCCTTTCATATAATTTATATGCAGGTACAAGCAAAAAAGAAGTGAGGGATAATTATAGCAAAACGTATCAGACAAGCGACAATCTGTATTTTATCGGTAATCATATGCGTACTTCTGACCGCTGACAGCAGAGGAACGTCCGACACGGTACGAAGGTGTATCGGCACCTGCCTTGACAGTCTTATACCATCGTTATTCTGCTTTATGGCTTTTGCCACGATTATTATAAAAACCAATATCGGTGAAGTCACGGCAACACCGTTGTGGTACATAGCAAGATACATTTTAAGGCTCGACAAAAAGACCTTCGCCGTATTTATCTTAAGCCAGATAGGCGGTTATCCTGTCGGTGTAAGGCTTCTGAGCGAGCTTTACGGTAACGACCCCGACAATAGCCGCAGTTACTCAAAGCATTTATGCTACTGCTACAACAGCGGACCTGCCTTTGTTACGGGTATAGTGGGGATAGGCGTGTATAACGATGTGACCGCAGGGATTATTGTATTTATATCCTGCCTTACGGCGAATTTCCTTGCGGCTGTTGTTATGAATATCAGAAACACCGCTTTAAAGCCGTATAGGACAGAGATCGGCTTTTCTTCGTCCGACATATCGGCTTCTCTTATTTCGGCGGCAAGAGCAATGCTGAATATCATTCTGCCGATATTGCTGTTCAACTGCGTAACGGAGCTTGCAGGATATTTGCTGTACGCCGTCTTTAATATGGAGATACCCGCCTTTCTTAAGGCAGTAACCGAAATAACGAATATAAAGACAGACGGCGTTATTTTCTCTTTGCCGATAACCTCTGCGCTTATTTCATTCGGCGGACTGTGTGTAATATATCAGATATTCTCCCTTGCGGATTTTCCGGTAAATAAGCTGTATTTTATATTTTCACGCTTATTAATATCGGCTGTGAGCGCCGGCGTATGCTGTCTTATATTACAGATAACGGGATATGAGCCTGCCGCCGATGTGTTTTCTTATGCCGCAGATATACTGCTGACAGACCCCTTACTGCTTATGTGTATAGCGGCAATGACGTTCATTTTACTGAAATGTACGGGAAAAATGAAGAAAATATAAAAAATTTAAAAAAAGTACTGGATTTATTTTTAATGATGTGATATAATTACTTTAGATATAACGGCAATAATATGCAGTGAAATTTCGTTAGGTGGTGTTTTATATGAAAAAGAAACTATTCGGCAACAATATCAAGCCTTCCTGCAAGTACTGTGAGCTTGGCACCGCTATGGGTGATGATAAGATACAGTGCTCAAAGTTCGGAGTTGTAAAATCTTACGATTCCTGCAAGAAGTTTGTTTATTCTCCTCTCAAGCGTATTCCCAAGAAGGAGATACAGCTTGCAAATTCGGATGTAAACAATATCAACTTCTGATTAAAATCAAATATGATTACGATACGGGGCTTTGTAAAAGGCTCCGTATTTTCTTTTTAAATAAAACGTTCCCCCTTGCCACACGGCATATCATAATGCCTTGTTCAAGGGGGAAACTGTTATGTGTTTTGATATAATGCGATCGGCTTATTCGTAGTCCTTTATCTCGACTTTTTCGATTATTATTTCCGTTTTGGGCTTACTTACTTCTTTGCCACCCATAGCGTCGTTTGTTTCAACCTCAACGGCAGAAATCTTGTCAAGAACGTCAAATCCGTCTACCGTCTGACCGAACACGGTGTAGTTACCGTCAAGAGAGGGAGTGCCGCCGACTTCCTTGTACTTTTCCTTTGTAGCGTCATCCATATTTTCTATGAACTGCTTTAAGTTTCTGTAGTAGTTTGCCTGGAACATATAGTAGGTATATTCCTGAGAATCCTTATCGTACTGCTTTGCGTAGTCCTCATAGCCCTGAATGTTGTTGTCGATTCTTGAGGTGCTGAAGCTGCTGTAATCCTGCGATTTCTTGTTGTTTACGATGTAGAACTCTGTGGAATTATTGCCGAGTGCGTTGGCGTAGCAGAATGCACCGTAGAAATGGCGCATATTGTAGTTTGTTTCTATGCCGAAGCTTTCAACGTTTGTCTTTCCCGTAAAATCCTTACCGCCCTGTGCCATAAAGTCGGCCACTACCCTGTGGAACGTTTTTCCGTTGTAGAATCCGCTGTTTGCAAGGTCGATAAAATTCTGAGTACCCTTAGGTGCGGCATCGGGATATAATTTAATTGTAATATCGCCGTAGTCTTTTATTGTCATTACGGCATATTTGTCGCCCTTTTCGAGCTTTGCCTCACCCGTGTTGCCTGTTATCTTTGCCGAAGGGTCGGTTGACGTACCGGGAGCGGCACTGTCTGAGCATCCTACCGATAATGTAATCATTGTTGCGGCACATAAAATGCCTGCTAATATTTTTTTAACCATTATGAACTCCTTTGCTTACATAAACTATCCACTATTTTACCACAACGGCAAAGAAAAATCAATCGCTTTCAGCTAATTTTCAGAAATTGCGGACAACAAAAAGGCTCGTCCGAAGACGAGCCGTAATGTATCAGTTTTTACCGATTATATTTCAGCAAAGTACTTGATTGTTCTTACCATCTGTGATGTGTAAGAGTTCTCGTTGTCATACCATGAAACAACCTGAACTTCGTACAGATCATCAGCGATCTTAGCTACCATTGTCTGTGTAGCATCGAAGAGTGAACCGAATCTCATACCGATAACGTCAGAAGAAACGATTGCATCTTCATTGTAACCGAAAGACTCAGAAGCAGCAGCCTTCATAGCAGCGTTGATGCCTTCCTTAGTTACGTCTGCACCCTTAACAACAGCTGTAAGGATTGTTGTAGAACCTGTAGGAACAGGAACTCTCTGTGCAGAACCGATGAGCTTACCGTTCAGCTCAGGGATAACAAGGCCGATAGCCTTAGCAGCACCTGTTGAGTTAGGAACGATGTTAGCAGCACCTGCTCTTGCTCTTCTGAGGTCGCCCTTTCTGTGAGGACCGTCGAGGATCATCTGGTCGCCTGTGTAAGCGTGGATTGTGCTCATGATACCGCTCTGGATAGGAGCATAATCGTTAAGAGCCTTAGCCATAGGAGCGAGGCAGTTTGTTGTGCAAGATGCAGCAGAGATGATCTTGTCATCAGCTGTAAGAGTCTTTTCGTTTACGCTGTAAACGATTGTGGGCAGATCGTTACCTGCGGGAGCAGAAATAACAACCTTCTTAGCACCAGCATCGATGTGAGCCTGTGCCTTGTCCTTTGAGCAGTAGAAACCTGTGCATTCGAGAACTACGTCAACACCGATTTCGCCCCAGGGAAGCTCATTAGCCTTAGCCATAGCATAGATCTTAAGTGTCTTGCCGTCAACTGTGATTGTGCCTGCTTCGTCATCAGCAGTAACTGTGTGAAGGTTCTCACCTATCTTACCACAGTAACCGCCCTGTGCTGTATCATACTTTAAAAGCTGAGCGAGCATTGAGGGCTTTGTAAGGTCGTTGATTGCAACTACCTCATAACCTTCTGCGCCGAACATCTGTCTGAAAGCAAGACGTCCGATACGGCCGAAACCGTTAATAGCAACTTTAACTGACATTGGAATATTCCTCCTAAAAATTTTGTGAATTTTTTGCAGGCGCAAAGCGTCCGCTAAATTTCTACTTCTCTATTATACAAAATTTTTCTCTCATTATCAAGTGGTTTGACAATTTTTTATCAAAAAAAGAAAGTGAATTATTCCCGACTTTTAAAATAGTAATTTGTGCAATATACACAAAAGGGTTGAATTGTGTAAGTTTTTCTGTTATTATAGATATATAAACAGACTGTAGAAAAAGTCTGTTTTTCCAAAAAAGTGCTTGTTTTCAAACCCTAACCCCAAACCCCTTTCCCCGGGAAAGGGGCTATATTACTGGGGCTACCGCCCCTAGTCCCTGTCGGGGGCTACGCCCCTGCGACCCCATTTTCGATAAACAAGAGGTTTATCGACAGACTGAGATATATAAATTATAATCGGAGAAATCAAATGAAACTGTATCTTACCGACCTTGACGGGACTCTTCTTGACCATAAGGCGCAAATCGGACGAATGACAGAGGCGCTGATGAACAGGCTTATTGACGATGATATAAAGATAAGCTATGCTACCGCACGTTCAGTGCATTCAGCCGAGCCGAAAGTAAGCTGTATCAATTTCAGGCTACCCGTGATAACTCATAACGGCGCTTTTATAATCGACCCTGTCACAAAGGAGCGTATCGTAACGCATTTTTTCAGCGAAGAATCAAAATCGTTCATGAAGTCGTTTTTCTATGAACATAAAGAATCTGTGCTTGTGTACTCGGTCATAGACAATTACGAAAGAGTAAGCTATCTTAAAAACCGGCTCAACAAAGGTACGGAGCGTTATTTAAAGGACAGAGCCGGTGACAGAAGAATGCACCGAGCAAAAAGCTATGACGAGCTGTTCGAAGGCGATATTTATTATATAACGCTTATCGAGCCTGTAATGAAGCCCGATGAGCTTGACCGATATTTTTACAGAACGAACGGCTTTTCAAGAAACTATCAGCCCGATACATACGATACCGACGAATACTGGTATGAGATCTACCGTGAGGATGTTTCAAAGGCAAATGCGGCACTGAAGCTCAAGGAGCTTGTCGGTGCGGATGAACTTATAGTTTTCGGCGACAACACAAACGATATATCAATGTTTACGGTAGCCGACAGATGCTACGCCGTATCCAATGCTACAGATAAGCTGAAAGAACTTGCAACGGGGATAATCCGTTCAAACGAGCAAGGCGGTGTGCCTGTGTTCATACAGTGCGACAGCTGTACGGTAAGGCAATATGATAAGCAGCCTCTTTACGTTTCGCCCGACAACGCACGGTTCAGCGCCTGTACTGCTACCGCCGACAGCGGCGACGGTGTGGGCATACTGAACGAAAAGCAGATACACGCAACGCTGAAAAGCTATTTTGCCACCACTCTTTTCGATAAGGAAATAAAGATAGGCAGTTACTTTGCCGACCTTGTTACCGAGAACGGAATTTTTGAGATACAGACGGCAAACTTCAGCTATCTTGTACCTAAGCTGAATACGTTTCTCAAAGCCTCGCACGTTACGATAGTCTACCCTTTTCATAAAAAGAGCCGCCTTAATTATGTCGATAAGGCGACAGGCGAGATACTCAGTAGCGGAAGGAACGTTACCGCAAGCGATATGACCGACTTTTTCCTTGAGCTGTACCGAATCAGGCAGTACCTGAACGACCCGAATCTGACCGTCTGCATTGCGGATATAGCCGTAGAAAATCTTCGCTACTGCGCAAAGGATATGAAACGCAGAAAGACAGACAGAAAGGTAGCCGTTCCCACTTCCCTGCTTCGCCTTACGTTTCTTGAGGACAGCGACAGCTACCGATGCTTTATCCCCGAAGGATTACCCGAAACATTTACGCTTAAAGAATTCAGAAGGTGTATGCGTTCAGGCGATGCAGGCATCACAATCAAAATTCTGCAATATGTCGGAGTAATTGATTATATCGGCAAAAGAGGAAACGAATATCTTTATAAAATCACATAAACGAAAACTCCCGTAAACCGTTTTGTCGGCTTACGGGAGCTTTTTATTCATCGCCCTTAAGATACCTTACCGCTATCTGCGTCCTGTGTTCAAGACCTGTTTTTTCAAGTATCACGCTGATATAATTTCTCACCGTACCGTTTGACAAAAACAGCTTTTCGGCAATTTCTGCGTTCGAACAGCCGTCTGCAATCAGCTTTACTATATCAAGCTCTCTTTCGGTAAGCAGACCGAAAACGGCGCTCTTGCCGTAGCATTTTACTGCGGCATCACGGATATACGACAGAATATCCTGCTGGAATACCGTACCGCCGTTATATACCGTCCTCAGCGCACTGAAAATCCCGTCTGTCTGCGTGTTTTTGAGAATATAGCCGCTGACCCCGACTTTAAGCGCACGCTGTATAAGCTCCTGCTCGTCAAACGTTGTCAGCAAAAGCGGTTTGCAGAGATTTTCTTCAAGCATTATCTTTGCGGCTTCAATGCCGTCCATAACCGGCATTCTTATATCAAGCAGCGCTATATCGGTCTTGTATTTTCTGCAAAGCTCTACCGCTTCTGCACCGTTGCAGGCGACACCGGTCACCTCAAAATCAGGCTGTGACGAGATTATCATCTTAAGCCCCTCACGGATTATGCTGTCGTCATCTGCGATAATTATCTTCATACGTTCTCCTCTTTCAGACTGAATATGTTTACTACCGAAAATCCGTCCGTCTGTGCAGGAAATATGCACTTTCCGTCCGTAAGCACCGTTCGTTCCTCTATTGCCGTAAGACCCGTACCCTTTTTGAAGCTGTCGCTTCCTTTGCCGTTATCCTTGAACTCGGCACGGATTACCTTGTTCATAACCGATATTTTAAGCGAAAATTCGTCCGCTCCTGAATGCTTGAGCGTATTTGTAAGCGTTTCAACAAGATTTTCCTTTATGCAGTTCCATATGCGGAATGTGACCCTGTCTGCATCGCCCTTGATTTCAAGCGTTGTCCTTATGTTATATTTTGCCTTATATTCACCGAGTATCTCTTTAAGCTCGCTTATTCCTATTGTTTTGCTGTCGGGACGTTCCTCACGCAGTGCCTGCCTTATATCGTCAACTCCGCTTCTGAGGTTATCGGTTACAGTTGTAATACATTGCTCCGCACTGTCGGGGTTTGTCCTGATGTTCAGCTTTGCCGCCTCAAGCAGAATTATACTTCCGGAAATACTGTGTCCGAGCTTATCGTGTATCCTTGCTGAAAACCGTCTGCGTTCTTCGACAGCCGCAGATTTCTTTGCTGTTTTAGCGTATTCTTCAAGGCTTGCTATCCTGCGGTTGAGGCTTACAGTTTCCTCTCTGCTGTCTGCAAGCTGTTCACGGCATTTGATAAGCTGTTCTGCGGTAATATGGGTGACAGTGAATGCCACGAGCATTATAATAAGTATCAGCACATCAATAAACGGCGGTTTTACTATGAAAAGAACAAGCAGTACCGAAACAGCGCCGATATGTCGGAAATACTTTCCCGCACCGAATTTATCTACAGCAAAGATCACGGCAAAGCACAGCACAAATATCAGATTGTCGCTGTATATTAGAAATGCGATAAAAGCCGAAACGCACGAACAGACCGCCGCCGCTTTATCCGACTTTTTAAGCACCGACAGCAGATATTCAGCCAGAGCAAAGCAGGAAAAGGCGAGTACGGTAAGCACCGTATCGCCCGAATCACAGTTATTCATTATATTCATAGTGCCGAATGCGGCTGTTGCCGTGAGTTTGAATACAAGATATATAAGTGACAATTCGTATTCCTTTCGTTATGCCTTTGAAACTACCGACTTTCTGCCGAAAAGTGCGGCGCTTGCAAGCATTATAAGCAATGTGTAGAGTATAAGCACGCAGATGTTTATCACAGGCTGTTCGGCCTCACCCGACATAAAACCGACATACCAGTATTGCGGCGTGATATACGACAGATATTTCAGCATACCTGCCGTTTCGTCTATCGGGAACCACGCACCGCCGAGCAGAGCGCCTATCGAGGTGATACAGCCCGAGAGCGTGGCAAGTGCCTGCTTTGAGCTTATCAGCTGTGCGAGCATTATTGATAATGCCGAGTTGAACAGCGAGTAGATTATTACGGCGGCAAATATAAGCGGATAGCCGGATGTCATCTGAGCGCCCGTGATAAGCAGGTACAGCGGTAAAATGACAAGTGCCGTAAAGGATATAAGCACGCTTGCCCCAAGCGTTCCGACAATGTACTGTACGCCCGTTACAGATGAAACAGCCATCCTGCTGTATGTTCCGTACTGCCTGTCTTCCATTACCGCAAGTGTGATAAATATGCCGATAGCTGTGACAAGCATTATCATAAATCCTTCGGAGAACTTAAAGCCTGCAGAGACATATTCGTCCTCTCTGTCGGATGTTACCGCATTTTCCTTAGTGAGCTTTGTGTCGGCGGCATCGCTGTTCATAATTTTTGAAAACAGCTCTTCATCGCCTTTTGCGGCATCTGCGGCAATATTGACGCTTCTCATAAAGCCTTCGATATATACCGAGATATAGGCGCCGTTTTCGTAATCGTCAAGAGTGGTGGATTTTATCTTCACGTCTTTTCCGCCGATTACATTCTTTTCAAAGCCCTGCGGTATCTCTATTATAGCAGAAACGTCACGGTTAATCAATTTATCATTGAATTTTTCTTTGCCGTCCTCGATAATGTTCATATTTATCCTGTCGCTGAGATAGCTTTTCAGCATTGCGGAAAGCTCCGATTTATCGTTATCGGTAAGGGCAATGTCTATCTTGTCGTTTACCGAGAACACGTTTGCTATCGGTCTGCCGCAGTAATAAAGCCCTATACTGCCTGCCCCTACAAGAAGTGCGATTATAAGTGCGTATTTAAGACGCTTCAGCATACCGAAAAATACCGTTCTTATATTATTCATAATACGCTCCCCTTTCAGACGGATTTTTTTACACGGAATATTGCCGCACCGATAAGCGATACCGCAACCGTCACGGCAAGGCATACCGCAATTACCGCCAACGCACTGTCGCTTTCACCGTAAAGAGTAAGTCTGAATGCCGCTTGCTGAACGATATAAGGCGGCAGCTTGTCGCTGAGCCCTTCGATAAATACCTGCTTTGAAAACGAGCCTGAGAAGAACAGCAATGCCCATGTAAGCGGTATCACGATGCTCTCCGCAGGTATTTTTATCAGTACCCCTATCAGCATACCTACAGCTATCGTCGCAAGTGAGCAGCAGGAGAACAGCAGGAACAGGATAAGGTTTCCGACAAAGCTGTCGCAGTATTTCGCACCGAACACAAACACCGAAAAAAGCATTATCACCGCATTTCCTATAACTGCGGGGGGAAGCGTACCGATGAGTTTTCCGAAAAACAGCTTTACTTTGCCGACAGGTGACAGATAAAGACGCTGCAGGGTGAATATCCTTTCCTCGTCCTTAAGAGCCGTACTGCCCATTATCATATGCGACATGAATATCATCATTACCGCCATACTCACCGCATAATAATCCATCATACTCCGTGTAACGCCAAGTCCGTCCTGCTCTACAAATGACTTTTCGGTATCGGTATCTGTATTCATAAGCAGTGACGGGTCGGTCGATGCTATTTTATAATATGTATCTGATACCGCAATGAAAGAATTCAGCGCCGAGCCGAGCGCCCTGTTTGCAATTTCGTTTCTGCCGCAGTATAACAGAATTTCCCCGTTTTTAAGCTCGATATATGCGTCTATATCGCCCTTATCGGTAAAGCTCAGTGCGGCTTTTTCATCGCTTGCCTTTTCCGCCTTTATCATACTGATATTGTCAAGAAACTCGGCAAATGCCTTTCCGCTTTGCTCGTCTGTTTGCGCAACACTGTATTGCAGTTTAATTTCTCCTATGTCATAATCCGCTATATCAAGATTCTGAAGCATTGTTCCGAGAAAGAATACCAGCAGTACCGGGAAGAAAAGCCCCATGAATACGTTTGCGGGGCTTCTGAAATACTCCCTAATCTGTTTTATTATCAAACTAAGCATATTTCCGCTCCTTAACGTATCTCGTGTCCTGTAAGCGACAGGAACACAGCGTCCATATCCGGCTTTTCCGTGCTTATCTCGATTACAGGCAGATTTTGCTTTACAAGCTCGCTTATAACGTGTGAAATATCGTTACAGCTTATGCTCATATCTACGCTTATCATATTGTCGCTAAATTGCACCCTGTTTACATCGGGCAGGCAGGAAACAGCCCTTGATACTCTGCTTCTTGTTTCGCTGTCGCACTGCTTTGTGGTGATATGTACCGTACAGCTGTCGGTTATCATCGTTATAAGCTCCTGCTGTGTGCCTTCTGCCACAAGCCTGCCTTTGTCAATTATAGCGACTCTGTCACAGATTTCCTCTACCTCGTGCATATAGTGCGAGGTATATATTACTGTCGCACCGCTTTCACGCAGTTTCTTTATCGAACTCATTATATGCTCTCTTGACTGTGCGTCAACTCCAACGGTAGGCTCGTCCATAACTATCAGCTTAGGCTTATGTGCTATACCGCAGGCAATGTTAAGTCTGCGTTTCATACCGCCGGACATTTTCTTCGGCTTCATATCCGCCTTATCCGCAAGCCCTGCAAATTCGAGAGCGGTCATTGCATTCTTATGAAGCTGTTCGCCCTTGAAGCCGTACAGCGAAGCGAAAAATTCAACGTTTTCCTTTGCGGTAAGATACGGGTACACCGCTATCTCCTGCGGAACGCATCCTATCATGCGTCTTATCTCCGCTCTTTGCTTCACTGTATCCATACCGTCTATCGTCACACTTCCCGAAGTCGCTTCGTCAAGTGTTGTGATAATATTTATCGTGGTTGACTTTCCTGCCCCGTTAGGACCAATAAGTCCGAATATCTCGCCCTCGCTTACATTGAAGCTGAGGTTATCTACGGCACAGTGATTGCCGTAATTCTTGACAAGGTTGTTCACGCTTGCAAATATCATAAGTATTCCCCTTTCGGCTGTTTATTTATCTTACTGTAACGATTATACACCTGCAAAGCGGATTTTACCAGTTACAAACGGTATTTTCCCGTATGACATTTGTAATATAAAAGCTCCGACGGAGCGTTAACCCGTCAGAGCCTTTGACTTATTAAGTTATTTATTATTCATCGTCGGCTGAGATGCTCTCTGTTCTGTAAATGAACTTTACAGTGCCTTCCGTCTTATCCGACTTACCGCCGAATGTGTCATAGTCCTTGCCTAAAGCAACTGTAGCCTTCAGCTTGTCGATAAGTCCTGCAATATCGCCGTCAACAGCGTCTACTATCTTCTTGACAGCCTTCTCGTTGAACTCATCCATGCCGTCGTTCAGCTCCTTAGCACCGTCCCTTAACTGCTTTACACCGTCAATAAGAGTTGCTACACCGTCATTGAGCTTATCTGCACCGTCCTTAAGGTCGCCTGCACCGTCATGAAGCTGTAATGCACCGCTGTGAAGTGTGCCTACACCTGCAACAAGGCTTGTCGTACCGTCCTTTAACTGTCCTGCGCCGCTGTCAAGCTGTGTTGCACCGTCATAGAGTGTGCCTACACCGGCTGCAAGGCTTGCTGTGCCGTCCTTTAAGTCGCTTGCGCCTTTATTCAGGTCTGAAGCACCGCTTGAAAGCGTACCTACGCCTGTAACAAGGCTTGCTGTACCGTCCTTTAAGTCGCCTGCACCCTTGTCAAGCTGTAAAGCGCCACTGTGAAGTGTGCCTACGCCTGTTACAAGGCTTGCTGTACCGTCCTTTAAGTCGCTTGCACCCTTGTCAAGCTGATTTACGCCTGCGATAAGCGTTGAGCCGCCGCTTGTAAGCTGCTGTGTGCCGTTTTTAAGCTGTGTAGCACCGCTGTGAAGATTTTTAGTACCGCTGTAAAGCTGTGTAGCACCTGCCGACAGCGTCTTTGAACCGTCATATGCGCTGTCAACGCCTGCCGTATACTGAGTAAGTCCTGTGTAGAACTCATTGTAGGAATCAAGCTGTGCGATAAGATTCTTTATCGTTGTCTGACCTGCCTTAGCTTTTGCTACAGCTTCGTTTATCTGCTTTGTGACCTTTTCGCTTTTCATATTCTGCTCGATAAGCTGTTTCTTCTGTGCTTCAACATTTGTGCTTATCTGAGCCTTGACAGCATCTGTTGCCATCTGAGCGGAAACTGCGGCTGTAACCTTAGCCTGTACGGCTTCGGGTATCTGTCCTGCCTTTACTGCCGCATTGTACTGCTCTGCGGTCATATTATAGCCTGCGGCTTTGAGAACACCCTCAAGCACCTTTGCCTGTACAGCTTTTGTAACGCCTGCTGTTATAGCGTCATTGTTCTTTTCTACCTCGGCAGTTACCGTTTTGAGTGCCGTATTGTAAGCAAGAGTGTAGACCTTATCCTTGTCAAGAGAATCTACCAGCTTGTTAAGCTCTGTCTTGTAATTGCTTATCGTCAGTTTTGAAACGGTAAGACCGGATGCCTTTATCTGCGTTTCGGCTGTGGATAACAGCGTATCGAATACCTGCTTTGCACCTGCGTTCAGCTGTGCGCTGTTTGATGAAAGCTCACCAAGACCTTTGTTCAGCTGTGATGCTCCTGCGCTTACCTGACCTGCACCGCTCTCTACCTGAGATGCACCGCTGTCAAGCGATGATGCACCGCTGTTAAGCTGATCTGCGCCCTTGATAAGATCCTTAGCACCGCTGACTAATGCTGTTGTACCGACCTTTAACTGTCCTGCACCGCTGTTAAGCTGATTTGCGCCGTCCTTGAGATTATTTGCACCGCTTACGAGTGAGCCTGTGCCATCCTTTAACTGTCCAGCACCGCTGTTCAGTGCGTCTGCACCGCTCTTTAAATCATTTACACCGCTGACAAGCGTTCCTGTGCCTTCCTTCAGCTTTCCTGCACCGCTGTCAAGAGCCTCTGCACCTGTCTTCAGATCCTTGATACCGGCTACCAGAGAAACCGTGCCGTCCTTCAGCTTTACTGCGCCTACGTTCAGTTCATCCGCACCGCTCTTTAAATCGTTTGTGCCGTTTACAAGTGTGCCTGTGCCGTCATACAGAGTGCCTGCACCGTCTGCAAGCTGTTTTGTACCGTCAGCAAGCTCGCCCGATTTTTCAAACAGTGTAACAAGTCCGTCATAAAGCTGTGAAGAACCGTCTGAAAGCTGATCTACAGCGTCTGTGAATTCCTTGATGGTACCGTCAATATCGTCCATATTGAGCTTGTCGGTATCGACCTCGTTGAACAGCTCTGTCGTACCTACCGTCATGCAGGTCATAAGCTCGAAATCCTTGACATCTGCGCTGATTTCAACGTATGAGGGGATTTCATAATCGTCCTTGTCAAGTCCTAAGTTTTCCTGCATACCGGGAAGCGCAAAGCCGAGAACCGCCGATCTGTCACCGTCATTTACCAGCTTGCCGTTGGTTACCTTTACGTTCGAGAACTTCTCGTTATCAAGAACCGTTCCTGTTACCATTAGGAAAGGAACGTACATCTGCGTATCCTTGCCGTCAATCTTCACGGTACGCTTTTCATTATTCGTATAGTCGAAGCGGATCGTTACCTTGCCGCTCTTGCCTTTTATTTCATCGGGAGTGACCGTCTTGCCGTCAAGAGTATATGTAATCTTCAAATCAACGGGGAGTGTCTTGTCTGTCGTACCCTGATAGTAAATGTCACTGCCTTCAGCCGCCCATTTGTAATTTTCACCGCTGTTTGTAAAACTCTCGTTGCCCTTTACATTCTTAATGTCCTTAAGCGAGGTTTCGTCCTCTATCGTGGCATTGTGCGAGCCGTTCTTCAGCCAGTCGCTGACGATGACCTTCTTTGTTGTACCGTCTGCGTTTGAGATGATATATACCGTTTCTTCCTTGCCGTCCGTATCCGAGCTGCTCTTTTCGCTGCTTCCGGTTTCTGTGCTGTCAGAAACGGATGACGATGTATTATTATCGTTACCGCCCTGTGCGGCAAATGCGAGAAGTCCCGAAGATGTGCCTATCATTGCGGCGGCAAGAACTATTGAAACTATCTTTATTATCTTTTTTCTTATCTCTTTCATACTGTTGTCCTTTCTCAGTTCGTCTTTTTACCGACTTGTCTTGCTTCTTTAAAGCCGAGGCTTGTGTGGATTATAATCTTATCGAACAGCTTGAGCATAGCGGGTAATAACAGGATTACCGATACCATACTTATGATTGCGCCTCTTGCCATAAGTGCGCAAAGTGAGCTTATCATATCTACGTTTGAATAAATGCCTACACCGAATGTAGCGGCGAAGAAGCCGAGCGCACTTACTATAATTGAGGGTATTGATGACTTAAGCGCTGTATAAACCGCCTCGTTCTTGTCACTGCCCTTGTTACGTTCCTTCTTGTATCTTGTTGTCATAAGGATCGCATAGTCAACGGTTGCGCCAAGCTGGATGGTACTGATACAGATAGGTGCGATGAACGCAAGCTCTGTACCTGTGTAACACGGAATACCGAGGTTTACGAATATGGCAAACTCGATTACCGCTACAAGTATCAGCGGAAGTGAAACCGACTTGAAGGTTACCAGAATGATAAGGAAGATTGCGGCTATCGAAATTACATCAACTACCTTGAAGTCCCTGTCGGTTACTTCGATAAGATCCTTCGTACAGGGTGCTTCACCGATAAGCATTGCCGAGCTGTCATACTTCTTTATAATATTGTTTATCTCTGTTACCTGATTGTTTACCTCGTCTGTTGCCGTTCCGTATTCACTGCCTACAAGCATAAGCTGGTACTTATCACTCTTAAGCACATCCGAGATAGAATCCGGAATTATCTCTGAGGGAACAGCCGAGCCGATAAGCGAATCAAAGCCTACCGCAAGGTTTACACCGTCGACCTTTCCGACCTCGTCAAGCATCGCCTTTGCATCCTTCTGCGACAGCTTTGAATCTGCGAGTATCATATGAACGTTTGACATTCCGAAATCGTCCTTCAGCTTTGTGTTAGCGATAACGAAGTCCATATCCTGAGGCATCGTCTGGCTCAGATCGTAATATTTCTGTGTGTTGTTATAGCCGTAAACCGCAGGTCCTATCAGCACTGCGAATATTATAAGGAATATCCACGAACGCTTTGTAATGAATCTTGCGACCTTGTCGAACTTCGGCATAAGCTGTTTGTGTCTTGTCTTTTCGATAGCCTTGTCAAATACAAGGATAAGTGACGGGAGGATAGTTACACAGCCGATAAGACCGAATACAACGCCCTTCGCCATTACGATACCGAGATCCGCACCGAGCGTAAAGCTCATAAAGCACATTGAAAGGAAGCCGGCTATTGTTGTGATAGAAGAACTTGCTACAGAAATGATACTGTTTGAAATGGCGTGTGCCATTGCACGTTCCTTATCGCCGTCAAATCTTACCTTCTGCTCATTGTAGCTGTGCCAGAGGAATATCGAATAGTCCATCGTAACACCGAGCTGCAGGATAGCGGAAAGTGCCTTTGTTATGTAGCTTATCTCACCTAAGAAGTAGTTACTGCCTAAGTTGTAGAGAATAGCCATACCGATACTTGCGAGGAAGATTATCGGGATAAGGAAAGAATCCATAAAGAGCATCATTACTACTACAGCAAGAACTACTGCGATAGCGACATATATCGGCTCTTCCTGCTCACAAAGGTTTTTAAGATCTGTTACCATTGCGGACATACCCGAAACGAAGCACTGATTGTTCGTTACATCTCTTATCGTGTTGATAGCTTCCATTGTTTCATCGGCTGATGTCGATGTATCGAAGAATACCGCCATAACCGTTGAATGATCGGTGTTGAATGCGTCTTTTATCTTGTCGGGAAGAATATCCATAGGTATTGAAACATCTGCTATCGAATCATACCATATTACCGAGTCAACGTGATCTACCGCTTCTATTTTTTCTTTAAGAGCGGAAACGTCCTTCGGCTCCATATCCTCCACAATCATCATACTGAATGCGCCCTTGCCGAAGTCATTCAGCAGAATGTCCTGACCCTGTATAGTTTCCATAGTGTCGGGCAGGTAATTGAGCATATCATAATTTATTCTTGTAGCTATCATACCGAGTACCGAGGGTATCAGCAGTACGACCGCAACTATAAGAATGATTACTCTGTGCTTTGTTATCCATTTGCCTAGCTTAATCATCTTTGTCCTCCCTGTTGCTTGTTTCTACATAGATTTTGTCATCGGCGTGTACTTCTTTTTTTATAGCCTTGACTGTGTATGCGGCAATCCATATATTTGAAATGCCGTCCGCAAGCAATGTGATACCGAGCAGAACAGTAAGCGCTACCGCACTCTCAAAGGGGTTTACGAGTAACAGTATTCCTATTCCGCCTGTAATTATTGCGCTGACAAGAATCAGCCACCAGTTCCTTACGCCGAAACGCTTTGCATCAACGGCTGTCTGTATCTTCATTATGCCGTCGATCATAAAATAAATGCCCATTATGACAGGTACCAGAGCCATTATATTACCCGGATGGATAATAACTACAAGTCCGAGCAGGATCGCTATGATACCGAATGCAAAGTCAAACTGGAACGCCAGCCCGTAGGGGTCGGCTGAAAAATATCCCGTGATTTTTACAATGCCGAATACTATAGCCGCTATTCCGAGCATATAGCATACCGCAAGCATTGAAATCTCCGGGAAAAGAATAAGTATAAGTCCTATGACCGCTATTGCGGCGCAAGTGGAAATATATGCTGCTTTTGCACGTTTGATAAATCTCATGATTTTCAGTCCTTTCTTTTTCTTTACAGCTATATTTTAACCCGCCGTGACGCTTTATACAACGGTCAATCCTGCGCCGCTGTTCAATTTTAGGGCAATCGGTATAAATTGACCGATTTTTAGGCAGATGCGACTTTTTGCCTAAAACTTGAATTTTTAACGGGAATGTTGTATAATTATAACCGTAAAATAGAAAGCAGGAGAAACCACAGGCTAAAACGGAGGTAATATGTCCGAACTTACCAAAAGAGCAATACAGGAATCGTTCAAAAAACTGCTGAGCAATCAGCCCTTAGATAAAATAACGGTAAAGAACATCACCGATGACTGCGGAGTAAACCGCAACACGTTCTATTATCATTACAGCGATATTTATCAGCTTCTCGAAGAAATCTTCCTTACTGAAGCGCAGAAATCCGTAGAAAAGATGGAGGTCGGTCAGTCGTGGGAGGAAGGACTCAAGACAGGACTTTGCTTCGTAAAGGAGAACAAGAAGCTGATATACCATGTATATAACTCGCTTCACCGTGAAACTATCGAGCGTTATCTTTACAGCGTTTCACTTGACTTTGCCGGCAAATTCATTGATAACGTTTCAAAGACGCTGAAGCTCAGCGTTTCTGACGATGACAAGAAGTTTATCGCATCATTCTATAAATACGCAATTGTCGGCATTGTCCTTGACTGGCTCGAGGGCGGTATGAAAAGCGATCCCGACGAGCTTATCGAAAGAATGTCCAAACTTCTCAGCGGCACTCTCAAGACCGTACTTGAAAACGCCGTAAAAAAGTAACGATCGCTTTTCGCACGGTCGGAAACATTGACAGTCGGCGGTACTTGCCTTTTATAAAATATTTATTTTGATTTTTCGACATATTTACCGTATTTCTTCTATCAATTATTGACTTCTTTGTGGAAGTATTGTATAATTGAAACGGGATACTGTGCTATTTTGTCATTAAGTATCAGAAAATGTCAGCCTGCATTTTGATGCAGACTGTTTCGATAATAAGGGAGAAATTTATGAAGAAGATTATTGTAACTCTTATTGCGACAATAACAGCGGCGCTTCTGCTCTGCTTTTCCGTAAGTGCGTTTGACAATAACGACTACGGCGGTGGCGGCGGTTACGATTTCGGAGGCGGCGACTATGGCGGCGGATATGACTACGGCGGTAACGACTACGACGGCAGCAGCTACAGCGGTGACGCCGACCCTGTTTCCGTTATAATAGGTATAGGCATCGTTGTTGTTATTATTATCATTTCGACAATCGGTGGAACTAAAAAGAAATCCTCCGGCGGCGGCACAACACGTCCTTCATCAATGAACGGTGCAAACGTTGTACTGCCCAACAGGACTGAACAGATAGAAGGCATTATAAAACAGAAGGATCCCAACTTCTCGGCTTCCGACCTTATCACTTTCACAAAGCAGGTATACATAGATATTGAAAATGCTTGGTGCAAGCGTGATATGACCCCCGTAAGACCGGTTATGCACGAAAACCTTTACAACACCACCTGCAAGCAGGTACAGGCGAAGATAGAACAGGGCGTTGTTTACCACTACGAGAGCATCGCTATAGATACGGCTTACCTTACCTCGTATGAGCGTGATTCGCAGTTCGAATATGTAACGGCATACCTCACCTCAAGAATGATAGATTATCAGGTGGACGAAAAGACAGGCAAGATCATAAGAGGCGACAAGACTACACGCTGGGTACAGAAGTACAAGATGAAGTTTGTGCGTTCGCTCGGTGTCGAAACAAAGACGGAAACCGGCAAGATGACCGGACACAACTGCCCCAACTGTGGTGCGCCGCTTGAGATTTCTTCTTCCGGCGTATGCGAATACTGCGGCTCTGTTGTTACAACAGGTCAGTATTCATGGGTACTGACGGATTTCTCAGGTATAAGAAACGATACTGTAGACGACGGTATAAAGGGAGTATAATGTGGATATAACATCGTTCATTCTTTCAATATTAAGCTGGCTCGTTCCGCTTATAGTCATCGGTATCATCGTACTTGTCATTGTGTCGAAGGTGCGGAGCGCATCGCAGAAATATCTCGGTATGTCGCCGTCACAGGCAATGGAACTGATAAACAAGGGTGTCAAGGAGGAAGCTACCACTCCTAAGGGTATAACAGCCCTCAGTGAAATGTACGGTCCTGCCATCACACGTGATTTCCCTGAAATAGGATACAAGGGCATGGAGGTCAAGGCAAGAAATGCAATAGTCGCAATTCTCAATGCCATAATGAACAAAAATGCCGAATCGCTTAAGGCAAGCGAATATACGCAGGATCTTATAAACAAGGTCAATAACCGTATAATCACCCTTAATGCGAACAACGAAAAAGAGATTTTCAATAATATAAAAATTCACCGTTGCGGAATCGCAAGCTACCAGAACAGAAGCAAGGAAGCAACGGCAAGGTTTGAAATTTCTCTTCAGTATGAATATGCAAAGGTGTCGGAAGAAAAGGCAGACAGCGCAAAGCCTGCGCTTATGCAGACAGCGTACAGTGTAACGCTCGCTTACAAGCAGGATCTGCACGAACAGACGACAAGCATTGTATTTTCAAGCAACTGCCCCAACTGCGGCGCTCCCATTGATGCGTCTGCAAAGGGCAAGAAGTGTCCGTACTGCGGAAGCGGCATTACAGAAATTGCCGACCGTATATGGCTGGTCAACGATTTTAATTTAGTAAAATAAATTAAAAACTCAATTCGAAAGGAAATATTACTATGGGACTTATTAAAGCAGCTGTAGGCGCACTCTCAGGTACTCTCGGCGATACCTGGAAAGAGGCCATTCACTGCCCTGTTATCGGCAACGATACTGTTGTTGTTAACGGCGAGAAGATGCACAACGGTAATGCAAGAAGCAGTAACGTAAAGGGAACCGACAACGTTATCAGCAACGGCTCGGCAATCATGGTTGAAGAAAACACCTGTATGCTGACCCTTGACAACGGCAAGATAACAAACGTTGTTACGGAGCCCGGACGTTACATACTTGACAACTCGACAGCACCTTCAATCTTTGCAGGTCAGATAAAGGATTCGCTCAAGGATCTAATTTCAAGATTCACATACGGCGGAACACCTGCCACCGAGCAGAGAGTAATCTACATCAACCTTCAGAAACTGCCCGGAATCCCCTTCGGTACAGGAACACCCGTTCCCTATCCCGATCCCCGTTATAATACAACAGTAGAGCTGCGTTTCTACGGCACATTCGAGGTTCAGATACCCGATGCCGAGAATGCCTGCAAGTTCTACGCAGAGGTTCTCAGCAAGGGCGTAAACGCTCCTCAGGTCTACGTTAAGGACGTTTTCAAGAACGAGCAGTACAAGAACGAGTTCATGCAGTCACTGATGGTAGCGTTAAACCAGCTTTCAGCAGAAGGCTACAGCTACAACCAGATTACAAGCCAGCTCAACAACCTTACCAACAAGACTAAGGACGAAACCGCTAACAACTGGGCACAGAGAGGTCTGATGCTCACAAATATCGGTCTTGGTCCTATCACGATCTCCGAAGAAACAAAAGAGCTTCTTAAGGATCGTCTTAAGGCTGATACAATGCTCGGCGGCGATGTTCAGCGTGCTATGATGACAGGTGCCGTTGCTCGTGGTATCGAAGCGGCAGGCTCAAATGAAAACGGCGCTATGATGGGCTTTATGGGTATGAATATGGCTATGAACGCAGGTAACAACGTTCTCGGCGGTATGCCTGCGGCTCCTCAGCAGACAACACCTCAGCAGCCGACTCCGGGCGGATGGAAATGCTCGTGCGGCGCTACAAACACAGGTGCATTCTGTTCTTCCTGCGGCGCTAAGAAGCCTGAGGCATGGACCTGCTCATGCGGTCAGTCAAACACAGGCAAGTTCTGCGCTAACTGCGGTAAGAGCAAGGAAGGCGACGCTCCAGCTGCTCCCGCTCCTTCAAGCTGGACGTGCGAATGCGGCGCAACCAACACAGGCAAGTTCTGTGCTGAATGCGGCAAGTCAAAGCCTGCAGCTCCCAAGAAGTACAAGTGCGACAAGTGCGGCTGGGCACCTGCCGATCCGGAACATCCTCCGAAGTTCTGCCCCGAATGCGGCGACCCCTTCAACGAGGACGATCTGGTATAATAAACATAACAAACAAGCCTTTACCCTCCCTTACGGGAGGGTTTTGTGCGGTTTGATCAAGATAACGAGTGTAGAACAATGAATACTGCGATAAGTTTTATAAAGAAAAATACAGTTATGGTGATAGCTTTACTGGCGGCGGTTATCACATCATTTATAGTTCCGCCCGACGAGAAATATCTCAATTATTTCGATTACAAGACGCTTGCCTGCCTTTTCAGCGTACTGGCGGTCGTATGCGCCCTTAAAAACGTACAGTTCTTTTATATTCTCGCCTGCAACATAGTAAAAAAATTCCGCAATATACGCCTTTGCACAGTGGTGCTTGTATGGGTCACCTTCATAGGCTCTATGCTGATTGCAAACGATATGGCTCTGCTGACCTTTCTTCCGCTGGGATACTATGTACTGCATACCGCAGGCAAGGAACGCTATATGGCGTTCACGTTCATAATGCAGAATATCGCCGCTAATCTCGGCGGTATGCTCACCCCCTTCGGAAATCCCCAGAACCTTTATCTTTATTCAAAGTTCAATATCCCGATAGGCGAATTTACGCTGATAATGCTTCCGCCGTTTGTCCTTGCCGTTGCAATGATAACGCTATGCTGTATTATCTTTGTAAAGCCTGAGCCGATAGAGCTTAAGTCCGCTCCCGAAAAAATCGACCGTAAACGCACAGCCGCTTATCTTTTCCTGTTCGCCATAGCTATAATTATCGTGTTCAATTTTATTCCGTACCTGATAGGTATGATTTTCATCACGCTGACGCTTGTCGTTATGGACAGAAAAGCGCTTGCCGCAGTTGATTATCCGCTTTTGTTCACATTTGTATTTTTCTTTATTTTTGCCGGAAATATGGCAAGGATAGATGTGATAAAGAACCTGTTTTCATCTGCCCTTCAGCTTAACCCCCTGCTTTTCAGTGTGATTTCCTGCCAGTTTATAAGCAACGTTCCTTCGGCAATACTGCTCTCACAGTTTACAAACGATTATCACAGCCTCTTGCTCGGAGTTAATATCGGCGGTGTCGGAACGCTGATAGCTTCACTCGCAAGCCTTATAACGCTCAGCAAATATAATTCGCTCTGCCCCGGCAAGTCAGGCAGATATATAGCCGAATTCTCCGCTTTCAATTTCAGCTTTCTTATTGTACTTACTCTATTCTGTTCGTTTCTCGTCTGAGCTTATGTAGTCGATCATCAGACATTCGTCAAGCATTTCGTCTGTAAAACTGCTGTTTGCGCTTTCGTACCTTCTGACATTATCCTCCTTCATCCACTTCTCGATGGTTGGGTATACAGGCATATTCTGCCGCCCGTGCATATCAGCCCATTTATTGAAACGTTCAATATATCGCTCAACGTTGTCCGTACCGAATCTTTCGGTCAATTTTGCTTTGTATGCGGCGGCGGAGAGCGATTTTTTGTCGGTTTCGTCCGACAAAACGGCACTTACCTCATCGAAACTGCTCTTAACTGTGCTATCCTTATCTGAACTTTCCTTGCCTGTGCCGTCATCTGACGGGCAGATGTCAGACGTTTGACTACATTTTGTTGTCGTGGCTTTTTCCTGCCCGGATGATTTCCTCTGCTCCGCCGCTTTTTCGGGATCGAGTATATACATTCCGTCAGCACGGACATAGAGCATGTCACGCTCATCTGAAAACGAGGTCTTTTTCATACGGTCAGAGCGTATGTGGTTATTTATCTTCCAGTGAGCAATTGCATATACACCCGACTCAAACGGGATAACAAAGCCGTTTTTACACAGTGCTTCTATATCGCTTTCACTGCACCCCGTGAGCCTGCGTACATATCCGGCGCAGTTGACAAACCCTTCATCGTCAGCATACATTGAAAGCTGAAAGTACAGCACCTGTGCCGGCAATGGCAGATCGATAAATTTATCGCTCCATAATACCTGCTTTGAAAACATCCGCTTTTCTGCCATTTTTACATTTCCCCTTTCTTATGGCACAAAAATAATCAACAATTTGTCGATATAGGTATTATAGCACTGTTTTCTTTGCTTGTCAACCCTATGTTGTAAAATTTGTTTGTTTAAGAGGATATTTTAACGCAATGTAGACAAAAAGAAACCGCAGGCATAGCCTGCGGTCAGATTGAAGAAAACGTATTTTCTTTAAAGTGCTTCTGCTATATCGTTCAGCTCTGACTATGATAGCAGGCTACCGATAGTTCTTTTTGTCGGACAGCACTTCTCGGGTTCGCTATTCCATTTAATAACGTTGCTGCTATTCACGCGGGAGACAACCAAAGGGACTAGGGTGAGGGACTGCCGCCCCTAACCCTATCCCTTAGGTTTTCTCCCTCGTGGCTCCCTCTTTCCTTACCCACACCCGTACCCCGCTGGGGTGTTGGCTAAACTCGTAAAACTACCCGAACATTGTATATCTTGTCAATGCAGGGACGCTTAACGCTACACGTCCGCAAGTTAGTACATATATCTTAGGTTAGTGGCGTTTTTTTGAAGGGTCAATGTTAGTGCAGTTGTACAGGTATACTCACGAAAATACTAACTTCTTGTAGGGATGGGAACGGTTTTAAGCGATGTTGGCAGTACAGCTCACTATGTTGTTTTAATAACAATCAGTTTTTCGACAGTCTGAAGCCACGGCGGATGCCGTGGCTTTAGCTTAATCTTCGGTTTTTGTGAATCTGAACGACTTCATATCGAACTGTGTGCCGGGCAGGAATACGAATGCAATGTTGTTCTTGCCTGCGATATGCTCGATGTCAAACGTTACCGGTGTGTACTCGTCTGCGTGGGGGAATTCGAGCAGACGGGTGGTCTGACCGCCGTTCTCATCGTTTACTCTGAGCTGAATCGTGCAGTTATCGAGCGGCGTTCTGCCTGTAACGGTTATCTTATCCGTACCGCCTGCAAAATCGAGGCCGTTGAATTCGATAACAACGTTGTTGCCTATCTCCTCAACGCACGAGCCGTTTACCTTGTAATCATCGCCGTACAGATTATCGTTGTCTGCCGCAGAGTTTTCCGCATAGGTACGGTCGTACTTTTCAAACTCAAAGCCGCCGAATATGCAGAAATTATTGATAACAAAGCTGATGTCGTGCGTTCCGCTTATTCTGCACGGCAAGTCGAAGGTCTGGGGGTATGCTCTGTCCCAGCCGCCGTTATTCTTTATTGCGAATGTGCCGATATATCTGCCGCCGTTGTCGGCATCGCCGAGATACAGCTCTACGGGATAATCTTCACCGCCGCCGCTGTTGCCGACGCTTATCGTAATCTTCTTTGTGCCGCCGCCGAAATCAACGGTGCTGAAGCCGACGGTCGTTCTTCCGTTAAAGCCGCCGAGCGAACCTCTGTCTATCGTGGTAACAGGAACATTTGAGAAATCGCAAAGGCAGGCGGCAATAAAGATATAAGGATCCTTTTCCGCTTTTCCGAGTCCTTCTGCCGTATATTCAAGCTCGGAGATGATCTTCGGAATATCGGTACCGTTCTTTGAATATGCTCTCAGGCGGAATTTGCCGTCACCGAACGCTTTAAGCGTTGCCGTATTTCCGTCAAACGAAACTACCTTTGCAAAGCTTATCTCAACTCCGTTATCGGTACAGCATTTGAACTCTATGTCACGGAAGGTTGCGTTTTCGGGGAATATCTTTACCGAAATTTCGGCAGTATCACGTTCCTTTGTCAGTGTACGAGGCTCACTGTCGAAAAGCTCGATTTTTCTTACGGGAATTTCATTTGTGTAGGGCGTAGTTACTGCGGGGAATGCGTTTTCTGTAACAACGCTTACTCCCTGCGGCTCTGTTTCGGGGGCTACCGCTTTTATAGTTATCGTTTTAGGCTTCAGACCCTCGCTTTCGGCGGTTATAACTATGTCGCCTGTTTCAAAGGTGGATTCGATTATCGCAAGAAGCTTTCCGGAGAACAGCTTTCTGTGATCGCCCTTATAGCTGTCATAGTCGGTGCTGTCGCCGTTATCAAGTCCTACAAGTCTGCCTGCGCCCTTTACTGTGAACTTTATTCTGTTTACCGCATTCTGAACTTCCTGTCCCATTATATCGTCAACGGTTACGGTAATAAACGCAAGCGATCTTCCGTCAGCCGCTATTTCACTCACATCGGGAGTCATATTCACGCTGTGAGGATCAAGAGAGGTGAAAAGAACCGTTTCCTTTTCGTAATCGTCGGCATCGCAGTCGGGGCTGAGATAGCCTCTTACCGCAAGCGGCTTGTCCTTATGGAACGGCACTGTGAAGCGGGCGCAGAGCTTGTCTTCCGTGAGATGATCTATCACCTTTCCGTCATACATCTCTCCGCAGTAATGAAGTCTGATAAACGGAAGGTCGGAATAAACAAGCACGTCTATAAGCTGACCCTCGTTGAAATCCCAGCAGCAAGGGGAAACGTGAATGAAGGATTCTTCCTCGGCTATATCCCATACCGATTTATAGAACCAGAACGAGTCTTTTTCAAAGCCTGCGGTATCTATGATGCCGAAGTACGAATTCTTGGTATTGTAGGGGGTAGGCTCGCCGATATAGTCAAATCCTGTCCATACGAACTGTCCCATAGAATATTCTGCGGCGGCATCCATAGCGAAGGATCTGAGCGGAGATGCTCCCCAGTTTACAACGCTGTTTCCGAGATCGGAACATTGCAGATCGTCATATACCAGTAAGCCTGTATCGTAGGGGAAGTGGTATATGCCTCTTGAGCGTACCGTCGAGGCGGTTTCACTGCCGTAAATGACCCAGTCGGGATGCTTTTCGTGATGCTCGTCATACAGCTTTTCCGTATAGTTATAGCCTGCAATCTTCAGATAATCAGCTACATTCTGTGCGTTTTCCCACTGCATATAGTTTGAGGCTATCGTGGGCGGGGCATTGTGCATAGGGTCGTTCTTTTCGACCTCCTCGCAAAGCATCTTAGCAACCTCAAGTCCTCTGGGGCTTTTATGCGTATCGTATATTTCGTTGCCTATGCTCCACATTATAACCGACGGGTGATTACGGTCACGTTTTATCCACGCTTCAACATCCTTCTTATACCAGTCGGGGAAGAAACGGTGGTAATCGTTCTCATTCTTGGCAAGCTCCCACATATCGAATATTTCGCTGTCAACGAGGAAGCCCATTTTATCGCAAAGCTCCATAAGCTCTCTTGACGGGGGGTTATGGCTGGTGCGGATAGCGTTTACGCCCATATTCTTCAGCTTTTCAAGCTGTCGGCGGGTAGCATCGTAATTTACCGCAGCGCCGAGTGCGCCTAAGTCATGGTGCATACAAACACCGTTCAGCTTAAGGTGCATACCGTTTAACAAAAAGCCCTCGTTTGCGCTGAATTTTGTGGTTCTGAAGCCGAATTTTTCAACGGTATCATCAAGCCTGTTTCCGTTATCGTCATAAAGTATCACGGACAGGGTATATAAATTGGGTGTGATCGTATCCCATAATTTAGGAGCGTCCATATAGAACACCAGCTTATCGTTCTTGCCGCAAAGTCTGCGTTCGCAAACGTAAACCTCTCTGTTCTCGGGATCTCTTAATGTATATGAAATCAATCCGCAGACAGTGGCGGAAAGGCTTATCTGTACAGTAGTTTTCCATTTACCGTGTTCTCTGCGGTCTGTATCACTGCACTTTGCGCTGATATAGACACCGTTTTCAACAATATTACGGCGTGAGGTCTTTCTGAGCCACACGTTTCTGTATATTCCGGCTCCGCTGTACCAGCGGGTATTCGGGGATTTATGGTTTACTCTGACTAAAATGCGGTTTTCGCCGTTTTTCAGAGCATCGGTTATATCAAAGCTGAAGGATGTATAGCCGTACTTCCACTTGCCGACTTCCTTATCGTTTACATAAACGGTAGTATCCATATATACTCCGTCAAATATCAGGATATAGCAATCGTCCTCTCCGAGAGCGTCTACGGTGAAATACTTCTCGTACCAGCCACAGCCGGACTTGTAGAGATTTGCCGTATCGCCGATAAGCCAGTCGTGCGGTATCTCAACATTATACCAATGTGCGTTTTCAAGCGTCTTTCCGTCACTGTCCGGTTCTGTGAGGGTGAATCTCCAGTTATCGTTGAATAAAATTCTGCGTTTTTTCATATCTGTGTTTCCTTTCGGCTTCTGAGCTGAATATGAATCGTTAGTCTTATTGTAACAGTTTGAGCAGTGAAAATCAAGCGGTAAACGGTTTATACGCAAAAAGATTTTGCCCCCTCGGTTGTCCGAGGGGGCATAATATATAAGAGAGGAGAATTTGCTGCTATGCAGCGATGTGTTGATGTTATATGATGATGTTAATGCGTTGCAAAATGCTGCGGAATGTTACGGAAAAATTAGTGTGATAAAGCAAGGCGGAAGATATATGCGGTAGTATGATTTTTCTGTGCGTTGCTATAACTGAAATGCGTTGTTTCAAAGCGTTGCGAAATTGTTAGGAAAGTAAGGAAAATTGCAATAAAAGCGTTTAATCCACTCTTACAGCCTTTAAGAAGTTGTCGGTATAATATACCGACTTCATGCTTGCGGTGCGGACTTTCTGTCCCGGATACGGACTGAACACTATCGTGTCATCTCCGGTATATATACCGCCAAAGAACGAGTCGCCGTCCTTTATGAAAACTATATCGCCCTTTTCAAGCTTTTCAAGAGCTATTTCAGTTCCCATTTCTTTCTGTGCGGTAAGTCCTCTGGGACAATCGACACCGTTTGATGTCAGCGCATAGTAGATAAGTCCCGAATTATCAAAACCTGTTTCTGCGCTGTATCCGCCCTCAGTGAATGGTTTACCGAGCATATCATAAGCCGACTTTGCTATTGCATCACCTTTTTCTGAGGGAGCGGGCGGCTCGGTGCTGTCTGACGACGTATTATCGGAAGAGTTGTCCTCGCTTGATGTGTTGTCGGAGGAGTTATCCTCGCTCGATGTGTTGTCGGAAGAGTTATCCTCGCTCGATGTGTTGTCGGAAGAGTTGTCTTCGCTTGACGTATCATCAGAGGAGTTATCCTCACTCGATGTGTTGTCGGAAGAGTTGTCTTCGCTTGACGTATCATCAGAGGAGTTATCCTCACTCGATGTGTTGTCGGAAGAGCTGTCAGAGCTTTCCGCTACGGAACTCTGAGTGCTGTTCTGCGGATCATTTCCGCTTTCATAGGACGGAGAATTGTTTCCGGAACAAGCGGTAAGTGAAGCCAAAGCCAAAACTGTAAACATTGCCAAGATTAACGATAGTTTCTTTTTCATAATATCACGACCTTTGCTTTATCGTTTTATATTGTTCTCTGTCCTTGATTTAAGTATATCACAAAAAAAGCAAAAAGCAATTAAAATTCGGTTACAATATGGTAACAATTCAGTTACAAATGGTTACAAAACGGTTACAACGGTTACAAAAGGGTAACAAAATCAATTCTTTCGCAGCTGTTTTCCAAAATATACAAAAACACCGTCTGCAAAGCAGACGGCATTCCTGTAGTTTTATATGAAGGACAATGTCATAATCGGTTTTAAGCAACTCTTACGGCGCAGCTGAAGCAATTTTGCCAATAAGAGCTGTTAAGGTCGGCAAACTTTACTTTTTCACCCGGATAAGGGCTGTAAATAAGCTGACCGTTGCCTGTATATATTGCGGCGAAGTCAATCATCTCGCCTGTTTCTGAATCTTTATCGGTAAAGAAAAGGATGTCGCCCGGCTCAATCTCGCTGAGCGGTACGGTCGTACCCATTTCTTTCTGTGCGGCTGTTCCTCTCGGACAATTGATAAAGCCGTTTTCACGAAGGACATAATATATAAGTCCCGAATTATCGAAGCCCTGCTCAGGCGTTGCCATACCGCTGACATAATCGACTCCGACAAGAGCCTCTGCGGTCGATACTATCTGAGTGCGAAGGTCATTTATTGTACTGCTGTTATCAGAGCTTTCTGGGAGCGATATTATATCCGATACCGTTGTCTGCTGTGACGAAGGTTCTGAGCCGGTACTCTGCGGTGTTGTTGATGTTATGTCTGGTGTTGAATTGTCCGATGATGTGTTATCCGAGCCGCATCCGCTTAAAGCCGGCACCAAAGCTAAAGTCAGCGCCGCAATAAACAAAGTGACTGCGTATCTTTTCATTTTTACCCTCCGTGCGACAGTAGAGTAACGCTGTACTGCTGTCGTCTGAGATGTACTGTTATTTCTTTGTATACAATATAGTATATCCCAAAAAGCTCAAAAAGTCAAGCGAATATTTTCCATTTTATGCTGATAAACAGGGGGATATGGTGTAGCTTTGCTGAAAGTTTATGTTGATATTGTGAAAAGAAGAACGAGCCTCCTGTGTGGGAGGCTCGCAGATTGTGGGGAAAGTCTTTTATTTGGATATGCTTCTATTATATCATTCAGCTTTGCCTATAATAGCAAGCTACCGATAGTTCTTTTTGTCGGATAGTGCGGTTTTGGGATGGTTGGTGCGGAGCGAGGGAATTGGTGCAACGGGAGGAGCAAGCTCGCTCCCCTACGAAAAGCGAGTGGGATAGTGCAAATGCGAAACAAACAGTGCTTTGAAAAGAAGTGAGTGAGGTGGTGCTTTTCGAGGGATAGTGCGTTTTTTGAAGGGTCAATGTCAGTGCAGTTGCACTGATATACTCACGAAAATATTAATGCCTTGTCGGTACGGAAAATGTTTTCGGCGGTGTCTGCGAAAATTTATTTATACAGCACATATTATAATATGTGACATAGAAAAAACGAGCCTCCTGTGTGGGAGGCTCGCAAAGAAATTACTTATTCTTTTTCTTCTTGCTGAGTACGGCTGTTATAATGCCTACGGCGATAACAACTGCAAGAGCAACACCGCAGACAATATATATTGTCGGGTCGAACTGAACGCCTGTGTTCGTGTTGCCGCTGCTTGCTCCGACTACTGTGCTTGCGCCGATCTCTTCAGCGAAGCAGGTAATACCCAGTAATATCGACATTGCTGCGGCTGTAACCGCAGAGGTTAATTTCTTCATAATAAGTATCATTCCTTTCTTCTTTTTGTAAAGACTACTATACTACATTTCTTCCGAAAAAGCAAGCGGAAAATTATACAAATTTTTTCAGCCTGCGGCAATGATTATTTTGTCACAGCCTTCGGTGCTTTAGTCGCCTTTGCGCCGTTTATGATACCCTTGATTATTTCGGGCTGTGTAACCTTGCAGTTTTTACGGTCGAATAAGCCGAAGCCGTTATCGCCGTTATAGCCGTTATCCCAGTAAACCGTTACGATATTTCTCTTGTGAGCGGCATAGTTTATATACTCTGCAAAATAAGCACGGTAAGCTGTGCTGCGGCTGTCCTTATAGGTCTTGTCTATAGCGCCGTACTCGCCGATTATCACGCCGTAGCCCTTACTGATGAAGGCATCATACAGCTGATCAAACTTAGCGTCCGTGTACTTTTCGCTGTTGTTGGGGATAGCCTGACCCTTTATGCTGTCGCCCCATCTGAATATGCCGGGCGCTGCTTCTTCGCCGCAGAATTTCCACGGGTCATAGTAATGAACAGAAATCATTAATCTGCCGGTGCTGTCATTCGGGATTTTGAAGCCGTAATCGCCTGCGGTATAATTAATGTCGGTGTTCCAGCCGGGAATAAGCAGATAACGGTTGTTGTTCTTGCCGCCTGCTTTTCTTACCGTATCAACGAAAATCTGATTGTATGCGTTGATGTTGTTGTAGTATTCGGGATTGGGGGTGTTGTATGTTCCGTCAAATTCTTCGTTCATTGATTCGAACACGAGGTGTTCGTCATAGTTCTTAAAGCGTTTTGCTATCTGCTCCCAGACCTTTTTGTACTTTGCTTTTATAGTCTTCTGCTCGGAAGCGGGTTCGCCGCAGAGAAGCCAGCCGCCTTTTATGCTGTAGTAGCCGTCTCCGTGAACGTTGATTATAGCGTAAAGTCCGTTATCAATGCACATATCGACTACTTCCTGTACTCTGTCGAGCCACTTTGAGTCGATAGTGTAGTTGGGGCCTGCGCCTATCTTCGAAAGATATGATACGGGGATACGGATAGACTTGAAGCCCTGTGCCTTTACCTGCTTGATGAGCTTTTCGGTAATTACGGGGTTGCCCCACGCTGTTTCGCTCGGTGTTCCGCCGGAGTTTGCCTCAAGCTGATTGCCGATATTCCAGCCGGGCATTAAGTTCTGTGAGAACTTGACAGAGTCGCCTTTTGTTGCGGCAGGTGCAGGCTCGGTCTTCTTTGTTGTGGTTGTTGCCGGTTTTGCAGTGGTGGTTTCCGGCTTCTTTGTTGTGGTCGTTGTGGTTGCAACGGTTTCCGGCTTCGTTGTTGTCGTTGTAGTTGTGGTTGTGGTTGTGGCCACGGTCGTTGTTTCTGCCTTTGTTGTGGTAGTTGCCGCTGTTGTTTCAGCTTTCGTTGTGTTAGTTGTTGTAGTAGCTGTTGTTGTTGAAGCCGAGCTGTTTTCAGATGATGTTGCGGCATTTCCCGAACAAGCGGAAATTCCCGTTATCACCATTATGCCGCTTAAAATTGCGGCGAGCATTCTTTTCTTCATAGGTACCTTTCTTTCCCTGACTGCCCGTTTTTTTGAGATGCGGACAGCCGTTTATTATTGTGTCAATCATATTGTAATGGTTTTCACGGAAAAAGTCAATAGCAAAACAGGCTTATCCGCAAATTTTGTTAAAACGATTACATGGCATTTGTAAAATGCAAAAACCGCCTGTAAAACCGTTAAGTCTTACAGGCGGTATACTATTATAATATATAGAGAGAAGTTCTTACTCGGAAACTTCTGTCGTATCTCCCGGAACAGCGTCGGGCGGTGTGACCGGCTCGGTTGTGCTGTAGTCGGGGTAGTAATCATATTCGCTGCTTGTATCTATTGCGGAAAAATCATCTTGTGAGAAGGAATCTTCCGTTTCAACAAGGTAAACGCCGTCAAGCGCTGTCAGCTTAATGAGGAAGTTGCCGGGGCAATATACCTTTACTGCTGTAATATCCTTAGCGTTCTCCTCGAACAATGCGGCGATAGCCTCGCTGCCCTTTACCTTTGTATTGTCGGAAAGATAAACCTCTGTAACACGGATATTACCCTTGCTGTCTGCCTTAGCTAAAATGCTCTGCATCTCTTCGGGCGTTACTGTATTTCTGAAGGTAACGTAAAGGAAAACATCTTCGGTGTTCTCTTCCGCCTTGCTGTATGCCTCCATAGCCATTCTGAAACGGTCTTCCGCACTTATTGAGGTTGTCGGTGAAACAACAACAGGACTGCCGGAATTCAGCAGGGCAACGCTTGAAAATGTGATAGCTACGGCGGCTGCAGCACCTGCCACAGAAAGCCAAACCGTTTTCAGCCTGCTCTTTTTAGCCTGTACAGACTTACCCATAGCGGCTTTTCTTATCTTCTCGTAATCAAACGAATACTCGCTCATCAGTTCTTTGTAAAAATCGTTTGTATTCATCTGAAAGCCCCCTTCCGTAAGTCGTTATAATTTAAATTTTTTCTTTTGTCTTTCTATTGTGCGATAGAGCTTGTTTTTAACGGTAGACAGCTTGACATCAAGCGCCTTCGCTACGTCCTCCAGCTTCATATCACACGCAAAATGAAGATAGAATATCTGACCTGTCAGTTCATCGGTCTTCATTATGTCATCGAAAATCTGTTTCGCAACGATCTTGTTACTGATAACGTCCTCAAGTCTTTGCTGAGGTTTGGACATCTCCCGTTCGATAGCGACCATTTCTTCTTCGGTATAGTCGGAAAAGGAGGAAACCTTGTCATCCTTCTTCCTGCCAGAAAAATAGGTGCGGCATTCAAACTTTGCTATATTTATAAGGAAAGCCTCCGGGCTTTCGATGTCCTCGTGTCCTTTTTCGCTTATGCGCTTGAAGAAACGTGTATAGACGTTCTGAATAATATCTTCCGCATCTTCCATATTTCCGCATTTGCTGACTACAAAACGGGAAACGGACCTACAGGTTTCGTTGTAGACACGGTTGAAATATTCTTCGTTATTCTCGTGACCTCCGTGAATCTCTGCGCCCATCGGCTCACCTCACTTTGTCACCTACTTTGTAGTAGGCTGAATTTCAGAAAAAGTTTCACTCGAAATGAAAATTCTGTGTATCGGATAAGTAAAAAAATACGAATGTTTTTTGTGCAGTATAACCATATATTGATTTTTGACTGCCGTGAAGCAGAATATATGGCACGAAGTGCGTGCTGTCTGCATATTTTCTCTATTATATTGTACATTAAACGGGGCGATTAGTCAAGGGGAACATACTAAAAGGAGCGGTATAAAGAAAATGCGGCATTTGCAATACATACAAACGAAACGGAACTTATTAAAAAAGAGCACCGGAGCTTTGCTTGTTGTTGAATTTTTTGTTATACAAATTGTCATATTTTCAGATTCAACGCTTTAAACGGACAGAATCGCATTAATGTTTATATTGTTTCACCAAAACGAAAAAGTTTTTTTGTGCAAAATGCCACTTGCAAATCTAATTGCGATATAGTATGATTAAAAATAGCTTAAAAGCTAAAAAAATATTTTTATGGAGGACAAAACCAATGAAGTTTACAAAAACTTTAGCAAGTGTTGCAGCTGCAGCTTTAGCAGTATCTTCACTTGCAGTAAGCGCTTTTGCAGCTCAGCCTAAGGTTGAAGCTGTTACGCTTAACAAGGCAACAAACACAGCTCAGTGGAACGTTGGCGTTCTCGGCACTGCAGAAATCAAAACAGTAGAATTAACAGGTACAGCTACTCTCGGTGACGGCTGGATCGGTGGCGGCGGTGCTTTCGGCTTCGATGCCACACTCGCTGATGGTACAGAAGAGTGGACACAGATCGACTTTGCTCTCGACAGCAATACTGACACTGCAAAGACAGTTTGCGATAGCGCAACAGGCGAATTCACCACAACACTTACATTTGCTGAAGGCACTAAGATCGGCTCTAAGGTTGAGGGTATTGTTCAGCTCGGCTGGTGGTGGGGTTCCAGTGTTGTTGAAGGCGAATATGCTTGCACATTCAGCGATATCAAGGTAAACGGCGAGAGCATTCTCGGCGCATTCGCTCCTGTAGCAACACTTACTACAACACAGGAGAGCGAGTCTAAGGTTACAACTGTAGCTGAACTCGGCGCTCAGTTTGACACCACAGATGGCGTTATCGCTGAATGGCCCGCACTTCCTAAGGCTACAATCAAGGCTGACGGCACAGATGCAACTCTTACTTACGATTTCTCACAGTATGGTGCTCCCGTTAAGTTCGGCAGCAACTATGTAGCTATCAACACAAAGCTCCCTTGGACTGATTATGACAACAATACTGATCTTTACAACGCTAAGAATGTACAGATCAAGTCTATCAAGTTCGACGGTGTTGAATACGGTGACTACAGCAAGCTCGCTCTTAACAATGAAGGTGGCGACGCTCTCAGAATCACTCTTATGAACGAGTGGAACGAAAACTTTGCAAAGGGCAAAGCTCCTTTATCAGGCATTGAGCTTCCTGCATTCACAAAGTTCGAAATCACACTTGCTGTAACTGATGCTACACCTGCTGACCCTGCTGATCCTGCTGATCCTGCAGATCCTGCAGATCCTTCAGATCCTTCAACTCCCGGCGAAACAGAAGATCCTGCTGAGCCCGGTGCATCTTCAGGTACTGTAAACCCCGGCGAATGCTCAGGCGAGCCCGTTAACCCTCCTACAGGTGCTGCAGTAGCAGTTATCCCTGCAGTTCTCGCAGCAGCAGCAGTTGCTACAACAGGTATCGTTCTTAAGAAGAGAAGCAAGTAATCGCTTTTAAGTGATGAGATGCTTTAATTAAAGAGCATACAGCCCCTCCGCTTATGGCGGAGGGGTTTTTGTTTTATTCTGCATTATCGGATTTGAATTTCGGGGTATATAACTGAAGCCACAGCAAAAGCTGTGGCTTTCATATTGTCGATAAACTAAAGTACCGCAACGGTGAAATGGGAGCGGCGGTTATTTTGAAAAGGACTAACCGAAACTTTTGGTTTTTCTTTTTAACGCTTATTCCCGACCGTTTCGCTAACCTCAATAACGCACCAACCTTTAAAAAGGTCGGAATTTGAAGCGGCTCACAGCCGCAGGCGGAACTTGGAGCGGCTCACAGCCGTTCGTTGTGGAAGGGTCTGCGTTTGTTTTCAAGAACAACCTTAACGATTGCAGAGTATATATCCTTTCGGGCATAGCTGCAATAGCCGTCTACTACCGAACGCTCCTCATCCTGTGTTACCGTAACTATTTTTACGGGAACAAGGTCAAGTACCTTTTCGGATATTATCCGCTTGCATTTTTCGCAGTGACAGGTGTTGAATCGTCTTAACGCATCATCAAGTATCTCGTCAATGATTATACGGTTTATATCTATCGTTATCTGTCCTGTGTGACGTGTTACGCTTTTAACCGTCTGCTGTGGCTCATCGTCCTCGGGAATATGAAGCATCGGGTTATGCTTTGTGTGAGATTTAGGAGCGGATGTGCCTCGCTTTGACTGCGTATAGTTACGCAGTTTATCCTCTACGGTGCTTTCGGCAAGCGATTTCTTCTCTCTTTCCTGCTCGGCAGGCGGTAAGAACGGATTGACACCTGAGGGTTTTGCGTTTATAAGATTCATTACCTGTCTTGTCTTGCTTGATTTATATTCTTCTGCCACAGGAGGCGCTCCTTTCGTGAATTACTGTTTCTTTGAGGGTCTGCGGACTGGACGTTTGCTGTCTTTTCTCTGCGATTTTTTCATCGGTACACCGGTCACTTCGTTGATAAGACTGCGGTATTCTGCGGTTGCCTTGGAGCGTGGGGCATATTCCATTATGGAAATGCCGTGTGCAGGGGCTTCCGCAAGGGAAACATTTGTGCTTATCCTTGAACTGAGTATCTTTGTGCCAAGCTGTTCGGCTATCATTCCGGCAAGCTCCTCAACTTCTTTTGTAAGCACAAGTCGGGGATTATATTTATTAAGCAATATGCCTGTAATCTCCAGATCCTTGTTGTAATATTTCTTTACGGCGAAAATCGTTTCTTTAAGCTGTGCTATTCCCTGCAGGCTGAGTATCTCGGCTATCATCGGAATAATCAGCTTGTCCGCCGCTGTATATGCGTTTATCGTGAGGATTGAAAGCGCAGGAGGGGTATCTATCATTATGTAATCATAATCGTCCATAACGTCCGACAGTGCCTCTCTGAGAAGGTACTCTCTGCCAACACCGGTAAGCTCAAGCTCACAGCCCGACAGCAGTATGTTTGCGGGAATTACATCGCAGTTATCCGTGCATTGTATTGCCTCTTTTACGGTGCAGTTTCCCTTGAATACATCGTACATAGTATAGCTTTCTTCTGCGTCAGCGCCAAGGCTGAAGCTGAGATTTCCCTGCGGATCGAGGTCTATTGCAAGAACGCTCTTACCGCTTTCGGTTAGTCCTCCGCAGAATGCGGCGCAGGTCGTGGTTTTGCCGACACCGCCCTTCTGATTTGTTATCGCTATAACAACTGCCATACAGTGTATCCTCTCTTTGCCTTATCGGGTTAAATTTTAGATTTTCAAATTATTTACAGATAAAAGCAATCATACCCGCTGAAAAAGCGGGTATGAATATTTCTGATCACTTTTATTACAATGTGTGCTGAAGATCTTCCATCTCGGAATCTTCGGGCTGATAGATGTGGTAGTTTGCCTTACCGTTCTTCTTTACGAAGTACATAGCCTCGTCAGCGGCGGCAACTACCTTGTTGCTGTCATCGCCGTGTTCGGGGTAGAACGCTATACCGATACTTGCCTTTACATTTATCGAAACGTTTGCAAGCTCGGAGTGGTAGCCCTCGTAAAGCTCATCTATAAGGTCAAGCGACAGGCTCTCTATCTCCTCAATCTGCTTAGGATCGGTGATACAAAGAACAAACTCGTCACCGCCGAAACGTCCTGCGAATCCGCTACCCTTTACACGCTGTTTGATACAGCCGGCAACATACTTGATAACCTCGTCACCTACGGAATGTCCGAAACGGTCGTTTATGAACTTGAAGTCGTCAACGTCTATAAAGAGTACCGCAACCTTTGAGTGTGCGCTACGCTCAATCTCACTCTTAAGCTCACGCTCAAATGTGCTTCTGTTATAAAGCTGTGATAAGAAGTCATAGCTTGCACGCTCGGAAAGCTGAAGCTCAAGCTTCTTTTCGCTGTCTATGTCGGTTACGACACCGATAACACGGAGCGGCTCGCCAAGACGGTCGGTAACGCAGAGCGCACGGATAGAGAACCATAACAGGCTTCCGTTTTTTGTAGTCATCTGGTACTCACCACTGTGACCTGTTCTGTTCTTGAGCAGTGTGCTTATATCACGCTTATAGATTTCGGCATAATCCTCCGTCATTATCTTATCAAGGAACTTACCGTTTGCAAGCTGAGCTTCTGACGGGTCTATGTCGAACTTCTCCTTGAAGTTATCCGAAACGTACATTGTTTCCTTGTGGAAATCCCACTCGAACAGCATATTGTCCGAAATGTCCGAAATCGTTCTGTGAAGCTCCTCAGACATACTTACGTCATCGAACATATTGTTGAACAGCTCGGAAATATCCTTGAACTCATTGTGTGTCTTTATATCAAGACGCTTGTCACGGTCGCCCTCCTGTATCTCACGGGCAACCTTTACCATCTCGTTCATCGGGTTTACGATAGACTTTGTGATAAGAATACCGAGCAGTGCGCATATAACGGCAAGTGCAGCCATAGCACCGAGCGATATTGCGAGAGGAACTGTAATCTGCGACATTGCCATATTTGCGGGGTAAACGCTTACCCACTTCCAGTTTGACGTGGACGCACCTGTGAAATAATTGTAGCAACCGAGCTTACCGCCTACGTTATAGTCAACGTTATTTTCAGCCGATGTGGGCTTAACTGTAGACTTCAGAACATCTCTTATTCCGCTGTCGGAAATATCGTCTATCTTCTGTACGGCACTGCCCTCGTAATTCAGCACGCATCCTGTGCCGTCGGTTACGGAAAGATAGCCATTACCCTCGCCGTATGACGACTTAGACAGTATTTCGCTTATCTTTGAAAGGTCGATAATCTCTATGGCGAATCCGTCGATATTGTTAAGGCCGTCCGCATCTATGCTCTTTGCAACGTAGAACACGCTTGTTTCATAGTCCTCGTTGTTCATATAGATCTTTGAAATCTTTGTCGAGCCTTCGGAATAGCCCTCAAGCTCCTCGAAGCCGAAGAAGCTCTCCTTCATGCCCTGTATATCCTCATATTCGTAAACGATATTGCCGGAGGAGTCGGTTATCACAAGGTTCTTGAAGCCGCTGTTCCTGTCGGCGATATTCTCGGCAATGAGCGAAAGCGTTGACTTTGCATCATCGCCCTGACCGCTCTGCGCAAGCGTTCCTGCAGGCCTGCTTAATGAAAGATAAGCAACATCGGATATACACTCGTTTATGTACTGATTGATTATCTCCTGCTGAGCCGCACCCGCCGCTCTTGCAAACTGGCTTACCGAATTTGCGGCAAAGCCCGTCATACTGAAATATCCCACTATGCCGACTATCAGCATCGGTATTACGGCAAAAACCGTAGTGAGTATGCGTAAAGTCGTTTTAATCTTTAATGACTGCATTTTATAAAACCTCCGAAACCCTTAAATTATCAATCGTTTCATATTTTATGTTAAATTCCGTCAAAACATATCGCGTTTTTCACGTTCCTTCTGCAGCATTTCAAACTGCAGCTTGTAGATATATCTTGAAATAGTTTCTTCCTGCGAATGAGAAACACCGATAAAGCGGCATCCGTAGCCTGTATCGGTTTCCTGCGAATCTATCGCCTGTTCTCTCAGCACCTCCGCATTAAGCTCAAGGCGTGAGCCGGACAGGTTGATTATCATCAGCAATTTGTCGCCTTTGGCGAAATGCCTGCGTGCGTCTGTGCAGATGAAAAATACTCCGCCGACATTTATATCCTTGATGTATATTTCGGCAGGCGGATCAAGCGGGGTGGGCTTGTCATCGCCCTCCTGCATTCTTAGTGTTATAAACGCTCTTTCATTCGTTTTTATCTTGAAATATCTTCTGCGCTCTTCAAGAAGCTCCGCCTTGTCGGGTCTTAATATCACATTAAGCTGGCGGTCGGTCGATACGGATACGTTTGTCTTGTATCTGTAACGGTCGCCGTCACGCATACGGGCAATGACGTAAACATACTGAGATGTGTCGATCTCGGGCATTCTCCGTCCCTTTATCATCAGCATATTGTCGATAATATTATCGTTAAGGTCATACATTATCGGAAAGTCGAAGTTGCTCTCGGTGTACATCAGCCGCTCACCGTCAAGCGAGGTTATCTCAAAAGAAGTAAAGTCTTCTTTCTTATAGCTCAAAAAGCACAACTCCCCTTTCCTTAAGACACGGGGAAAAGGCATTACAGCCGCACCCAACACGCCTATATTATCATTTATCATTAAGTATACAATAAATTGAACAATAAATCAAGCAGAATCGGCAGTTTTTTAGTCGGTTTTTAAAAATTCTGCGAATTGTTTAAAAAGTACAGCTTGTTTTTATACAATTTAATTAAGAAAAGTTCGTTGACTTTTGTAAGGCGGCTATAATATAATTAGTATAAGCAGAAGTTTGTCGTAAGGGAGGTGCGGTAGCGGAATGTTGTTCCGCAGAGTCTATGCAGAATTTTTTTCACGCCGACACATCGAAAGCACGCACTGTCTGCCAAAAAGCAAGCGTAGCTGTCGGAGCTGTGCTTGCGCTCCCGGCGCTTCTGAGCCTTATGTCGCTGATAATACAGACAAGAAATTGGCGGACGGAGGGGTTTCTTGCCGCAGGACTTGCTATTCCTGCGATATGCGTTGCCGTGTGGCTTGCGTTCACCTTTCTTTTGTTCTTTATATGCGAAACACGGTCAAGACGTATAAAACGATGCACCTACTTCGAGATACAGAAATCCGCCGCAATTCTCAGCAGGTACGGCGGAAAAATATCGGCGGACACGGGCGGGATACAACGCAGGCTGTATATAATACCGTATGACGAGATGAAGCTGTCTGTGAAAAAGGGCAGGCTTGTCTTTACGGGGAAAATCAGATGCTATGAGGGTGACTCTGACCGTCTGGGATACCACATAAGGCAGGGCAAGCCTGAATTTGACAGCTGGTGGCTTAACGAAAACGGCTTCAGGGAAATATCCTCGCTGACGCTTCCGCAGTGCTTTACGAAGCAGAAAACGATTTTTCGACACTGCTCGCTCGCTCAGAAGCGGTATCAGCTAAGGTGTGAGAAAAAGAAAGCCGCCGAAACAAAGCCCGTTTCAAGACCGAAAACAAGAATGGTCTACAGGCAGGCAAGGAAAAGAACGTTTACCGAGCTTCCCACATTCGACAGGAAGTGGTAGCATATACGATTGTGCAGTCTGACTAAAAAATACAGCTGTTGAATATCATCGGTTACCGCTTTTAGAGAATCATACAAAAATCAACAGATTTTTCCTATCAGCCTTGCAAAACGGTAAAAAATGTTGTATAATATACAATTGAGTTGTTAGAACTGTAACTTGAAATTTGTTAAAATCGCACCAAAAACCATATAATGTTAACATAACTTAAGGTGGTTTTCTACATATTGTAACTTTGTTACACCAAAATACAAAATACGGAAATCGTTCATCGTATTAACCGTTTATGACACGGGAACATTTCCTGAGAAGGACCGGCTTGAAAAGGAGGATATATGGCACTTTTCAACACAAACGCTTTTCGCATTACCGAACAGGGTCTGTCTGTTCTGTGGCAGAAGCAGCAGATAATCGCACAGAATATAGCAAACCAGGATACGCCCGGATATAACTGCAAGTATCTTGATTTTTACGCTGTACTCAAGGACAGGATGGAAAGCACGAGCGTTGTCGGAGGTAAGGCGAAGGAAGGCTCAAAGCAGGTCGAGCTTGCTACCAGAGTGTACGAGGACACTGCGACCAACACTCAGCCGGACGGCAACAACGTAGACGTTGATTCGCAGTCAAACGAGCTTGCGAAGGTACAGCTTCACTATCAGGCTCTCAAGAACCAGATGAACGGAGAGTTCACAAGACTGCGTTCGGCAATGAAAACGTAATTTTAGGCAATACCGCACAATTAACGGCTATCGCCTTAAAGCAGACGCTTTAAAATAATGGATTATATACAGTGAAACGGATTTCAACGCTTTTTTGACATACAGAAAGGAGTTTTTTGCATGGCATTTTTAAGCTCGCTTAATATAGCCGCATCGGGCATGGCAGCGGAAAGACTGCGTCTTGATGTAATTTCGCAGAATGTTGCGAACGCAAAAACCACCAGAACAGAGGACGGTACGCCGTACAGAAGGCAGGTCGTACTGTTCAGTGAAAACAAGGGTTTCAACTCTGTGCTTGAGGAAACTATAGCAAAGAGGAAAGAAAAAATAGCAGGGGGAGTGCCTGCGAATACTGTTTCTGCGACTAAAAACAAGGGCGTTCTTGTTACCGAGATAGTCGAGGACGAAACACCGCTCACACCGGTCTATGACCCGACGCATCCCGACGCAGACGAGAACGGCTATTACTATCTGCCGAACGTTGACGTAGCGGAGGAGCAGATGGACGCTATGGCGGCTACACGTTCGTATGAAGCCAACCTTGCCGTGCTGAACGCTGTGAAATCAATGGCGCAGACAGCACTCAGCATAGGAAACAACTAACGATACCCGAAAGGAACTGATATAAATGTTTATAGTACCGCTTACAAGCAGTATCACCCCTATGGAAACGATAAGTCAGAAAAAGCAGACCGAAAGCACAGATGACGGCGAAGCAACGTTCTTTGATGTTTTTGAGTCGCTTGTAAAAAACGTCAAGGAAACCGACGCACAGGTACAGAAGGATTCTGTTGACCTTATGCTCGGCGATGTGGACGATCTTGCGCAGATACAGGTAAATCTCGAAAAGGCGGCTACCGCTGTGGATCTGCTTGTTACTGTCAAGAACAAGGCTGTTGACGCATACAACGAGATAATGCGTATGACCGTCTGATCAATACTGATCTACACTTCAAGGGAAGGATACATATATAGATGAAGGATAAGCTCTCCGCTTTCTGGAGCGGATTCAAAGATAAATGGAGCTCGCTTGCGAAAAATCTGCGGATATTCATAATAACTGCGGTATCGGTAGTAATAGTTGCCGCAATAGTGCTTGCGATAGTGCTTAATCAGAAGGGATATACGGCTATTTATACCGGACTTGACAGTGAGGAAAGCTCGCAGGTCGTTTCGGCTATAAACGAGCTTGGAATAACGGACGTAAAAATGGGTACGGACGGCAGTATCTCTGTACCGAGCGACCAGGCGGACAATGTAAGAATGCAGCTCAGCATACAGGGATACCCCAAGTCAACGTTCAACTTTGACGTATGGAACAGCGGCATAGGTATATGGTCGACCGACACCGAAAAGAAGGTGCTTCAGATACAGCAGTTACAGACGCACCTTATGAAAGCCATCAACACCATAAGTGCGGTCAAGAACTCATACGTTATCATCACCATGCCGGAGAACAGCAATTATGTTATCTCCACGGACAACGAAGAACCGAGAGTCAGCGTAAAGCTCGATCTAAAGAACGGCGCACAGCTTACGAGCGATCAGGTCGAGGGTATCTACGCACTGGTGTTGAACTCTTTGCCGGGTCTTGAGCGTGAAAACATATCAATACTCGACTCGGACGGCAAGCTGCTCAGCGGTGAGAACACGACCGTTGAGGAGGACGTGCTGTACCAGTCAAGGCTGAACTTCCAGGAGCAGATGCAGAGCCTGCTCAAGAGCCAGCTCAACGACACGCTGAAAAAGCTGTACAAGGACTACACGATAAACGTAAACGTAAAGCTCAATTACGATAACTCAAAGTCGGAATATACCATCTACACACCGTCTGTAGCAGAGGACGGTACATCCGGCGGTATGATAGAAAGCTCCACAAAGAACGAGGGCTGGGGCGGAATAGGCTCGCTGTCGGGCGTTGTAGGCACAACAAGCAACAGCGACATTTCACCGAACTATCCGACTATCACGGGCGACGGCGATAACCAATATTACTATCAGAACAGCATTACCGTAAAGCGTCTTGTAAACACCGAGATAAGACAGCTTGAAAAGAACGGCTATTCGGTAGATAAAATAACGGCGGCTGTAACTGTAGATCAGATCAATATGCTTGAAGCGGACAAGGAACAGCTCCGTGAAGTAATTGCGTTTGCTATCGGCGCAGACGTTGCAAATGTTACGGTTGCAAACTACCCGTTTGTTATAAACGGCAACAACGGCACTAACGGCAACGGCAATACGATAAACAGAGGCGGAAGCGTTGACTGGACGGTTTATATCATACTCCTGCTCGGACTTCTTGTGCTTGCACTGCTTATCGTAGCTATCCTTACAAGCAACGCAAAGAAGAAGAAACGTGCAAAAGCAAGAGCCAAGGCGGCTGCCGCACAGGCAGCGGCGGCACAGGCGGCGCAGGAATCTGCCGCTCTCAGCTTTGAGCCTCAGCCTCAGCCGGACGAAGAATTCAACATACAGCACCTTGACGACTATGACGACGAGTCAAAGAGTGCGGTTCTCAAGAAGGAAATCAAGGATTTCTCACGCACAAATCCCGATGTCGTTGCCCAGCTCATACGTTCTATGATGAAAAACGGCGAATGATATTGACAGCATAAAGGAAGGATATATATGGAGGCACTCACCAGCGCACAAAAGGCGGCGATAATCATAAGCTCTATCGGTACGGAAAATGCGTCCGAGGTATTCAAGCACTTCTCCGACGAGGAGGTAGAGCAGATCACGCTTGAAATAGCAAGAATGAACTACTACCCTATGGAAGTGGTGGACAGCGTTCTTAACGAGTTCTATGAGCTTTGCCTTACCCAGAAGGTAATATCCGAGGGTGGTGTGGAGTATGCCCGTGACATACTTGAAAAGGCATTCGGTCCGCAGACGGCACAGGCGCTGTTTGAAAAGATAACAAAGCAGTTCCAGACAAAAGCGTTTGCATTTGTCCGCAAGGCAGACTATAAGAACCTGCTTGCAATGGTACAAAACGAGCATCCGCAGACAATTGCGCTGATACTTTCTTACGCAAGGAGCGATCAGGCATCGGCAATTTTAAGCGAACTGCCCAAGAAAACAAGGATAGATGTAGTCGAACGTATGGCTAAGATGGACAGGGCATCGCCCGATGTCGTAAAGTCTATAGAGCGCACGCTTGAAAAGAAGTTTGACAATCTTGTTACCGCCGACACCACAGAGGTCGGAGGTATAGACTATGTTGCGGAGGTCATGAACAACGTAGACCGTGCAACAGAAAAATACATATTCGACGAACTGACGCTGAGAGATCCGAAGTTAGCGGACGATATACGCTCAAAGATGTTCGTATTCGAGGATATAGTAACTCTCGACAATATGGCTATACAGGCGTTTATACCGGAGGTCGATTCAAAGGATCTTGCGGTTGCTATCAAGGGTTCTACTCCTGAGGTCGCAGAGTGCATCTATGCAAATATGTCTACCCGTATGCGTGAAAGTGTACAGACAGACGTTGAGTATCTTCACAATGTCCGTATGCGTGATGTTGAGGAGGCTCAGCAGAGGATCGTATCCATCATACGCAGACTTGAGGACGAGGGTACTCTCGTTATCTCAAAGGGCAACAAGGAAGACGAAATCATCGCATAATACGAAAGCGAGGAATATATTTTGGCAGGCGTATTCAAGGCGGGTCGGGGCGGTTATTATCCCGTACAGCCTACAACAGATACAGTTGTTATCGACAACTCAATAAAAGTAAAGCCTGTCGCACCGCAAGCTCCCTTGCAGGAAACAGTGACGGCCGACACCGCAGAAAATAAGGCGGTCACCGATGAAGCATCGGCAAAGCACAGGCAGGAGCTTGAGCAGGAAAAAGAGAAGATAACAAGCTATTATCGTGAGCAGGGTGAAAAGGCACTTGCCGACGCCCGTGAAAAAGCACAGAGAATACTCAGCGAAACCGAACAGCAGGCGCAGGATTATGCCGCACAAGCAAAGGCACAGGCTGAGGCGATCTTTGAAAAAAGCAGGTCGGACGGCTTTGCAAAGGGTCACGAGGACGGTTATGCCGCAGGACTTGACAAATGCCGTGATATGCTGTCGGAGCTGAAAAGGCTCAGCGAGCAGATGGTAAGCGACAAGGCGGAGCTTTTTGACAGCTACGAGGTCGAGATATTCGACACGGTAATGGAGATAGTAAACCGCATAACACTGAATTCTCTCGGTCAGAAGGACAAGGCGGTCGTCAAGAAAACGATAAAGGAAGCGGGAAAAAGCTTCCGTGGCAGTGAATATGTAAAACTGACCTTATCAAAGACCGATGTCAGCGAGGAGATGGCGGCGGATACCGACTATTTCAAAAAACTGTTCACAAATGTAAAGAACGTGGAGGTCGAGGTGCTTAAGGACGCACCGAGCGGTACTGTTATAATTGACAACGGCAGTGAAATTACCGATGCCGGAATACAGACACAGCTCAAGATGATAGAGGAGCTGGGCAGAGGAAAGTACCGCAGAGCGCCGTCAAGGAAAAAGGCCGGGAAGCAGGAGGAGCCTGCGGCAAAGGCAGGAACCGACAATGACGGCGGCGAAGAACAAAGCGAATAACTCCCTTATTTGAAAGGACTTTAACATGGATCTCGGCGGATTTCTGACAGAACTCAGAACTACCGATACATATAAGTATCTGGGTAAAATTGAAAAGATAGTCGGAATGACGATCGAGGCGAGCGGACCGCTGTGCAGTATAGGCGATGTGTGCCGTATCTACACAAAGGATATGAAGTCGCATATCCCTGCCGAAGTGGTGGGATTCAACGAGCATAAGGTACTGCTTATGCCGTATACCGACCTTGAGGGCATAGGTCCGGGCAGTATAGTTGACAACACCGGCGACAAGCTGAACGTAAGAGTCGGCGACAAGCTGATAGGAAGAATAATCGACGCACTGGGAAATCCGCTTGACGACGGAGAGCCGATTGAATATACAGACACAGTGCCTATAGCGGGCATTCCTGTAAATCCGCTCACCAGACCGAAAATACACGAGCCTATAGAGCTTGGCGTAAAGGCGATCGACGGACTTCTCACAATGGGCAAGGGGCAGAGAATGGGTATCTTTGCAGGCTCAGGCGTAGGCAAGTCAACGCTTATGGGTATGATCGCACGAAAGGTAAAGGCTGACCTCAACGTTATAGCGCTTGTAGGCGAGCGTGGCAGAGAAGTAAGAGAATTTATAGAAAACGACCTCGGAGAAGAAGGTATGGCAAGGTCGGTCGTTGTTGTCGCAACATCGGATCAGCCTGCGATGATGAGAAATAAATGTCCTATGACGGCTACGGCTATAGCGGAATATTTCTGCTCTCAGGGCAAGGACGTACTGCTGATGATGGATAATCTTACACGTTTTGCTATGGCACAGCGTGAGATAGGTCTTTCGACAGGCGAGCCTCCCGTCGCAAGAGGCTATACCCCGTCAATATACGCCGCTATGCCGAAGCTGCTCGAAAGGGCGGGAAACTTCGAGAAGGGCAGTATAACGGGAATTTATGCTGTGCTTGTTGAGGGTGACGATACAAACGAGCCTATATCGGATACCGTAAGAGGTATAATTGACGGACATATAGTGCTAAGCCGTAAGATAGCGGCGCAGAACCATTATCCTGCAATTGACATACTGCCGAGCATCTCACGTCTTATGTCGGCAATTGCAGACCCGGAGCATAATAAAGCGGCAGGAAAGCTGAGAAATCTGCTTGCGCTTTACAACAACAACGCAGACCTTATCTCGATAGGAGCGTACAAGAAGGGTACAAACCCGGCTCTTGACGAGGCGATAAAGAAGATAGACAAAATAAACGATTTTCTGATGCAGGGAATGTATGAATCGTTCTCGATGGAGGATACCATAAAGCTGTTAAAGGCGGCGGTTTCCTGATAACAATGCGATATGAAGAAGTTTAATTTTACATTGCAATCGCTGAAAAAGTACAACGATCAGGTGCTTGACAGCGAGAAATCAATACTCGGCAGACTAAGGGCGGAGCTTGCGGAAATGCAAAGCGAGCTTGACGCAAAGGTGGCTGAGTACGAACAGAGCATAGACAAGCTGAACGAGCTTGTGCGGGGCGGTACTACCGCTATGAGATTGTCGCTGCACAAGAAATATGTTTCCTCTTTGCAACAGGATATATATCGCATAAAGGGGCTTATGGCGCATAAGCGTGAGGAAATCGAAAATCAGCTTCAGAAAGTAATTGACGCTACAAAAGAGGTTTCTAAGCTTGAAAAGCTGGAGGAAAAACAGCTTGAGGAGTACAGATACGCCTCGCAGAAGGAGCAGGAGCAGATCATAGAGGAATTTGTGACAAACGGCTCTTCAAACGGAGGTAATACGCCGTAAATTGTTGACATATAGTTCGAAATGTGTTACAATACAAGGTGGAAAGCTGTGCAATTTTCATAAATTTTAACGGTTCAAACCCGTTAAATATATAAAAGTTGTTAAAAAGCATATATTGCTTTTGACAATGAATAGCACTGAAAGGGGGTGAGATATGATGAATGGGACAGCAGTATTGCCTGCCGTTGTTACAACGTTTGCAGGCAATGCCGCCACAATCTCGGCAGGCAGCGTACAAAACGGCTCAGCAAGCGGTACTGCCGGAGGTTTCTCCGATACGCTCGGTGCTATGGTAACAAGCGGTCAGCAGAGCAATATGAACTCGGCCGTGCGAATGAACGCCGATAATAAGGCTGTTATGAACGGTGAGATATTAAGCGGACTGAACGAACTTGAGCAGAATGCACAGGAACTGAAGGAACTGCTTAAAACAGCCGAGCTTGCAGGATATCTGCAAGGCGGTACGATGCAGTTTTACGCTGATGTAATGCAGACGGACAACAGCGAGCTTATGCAGATCATGAACGGTCTTGAGGTAAGCAGTCCGATAGGCGATGTGTTATCCGAAGAAGGTGCTTTCAGCAAAATTTCAGACGGGAATGACGTTAATACGGCTCTCGGTTTACAAAACGGAGAGATTTCCGCTTTAAATGATTTTGCGAGTGAAATTCAGATGAATAACAGTGACTCTGCGGATACTGTAAACCAAACGAACGTCAAAGCGGAAATCGCTTCAGACAGCATTGCCGGTGAAAATGCTGTGGCTGCAACGGCTGACAAGTCAGACGCTTTTACAAGCGTGGCTGTCGGAAATGCCGAAAAGTCTTCAGATGCGGATAATATACGTTCAAAGGCAGATACGACTTTTACCGAAAAGACCGATTTCGTCGAGAAGATGGACTTTATCGGGAAAACAGGCAGGCAGGAAACATCCGGTGTAAAAGCGGACGGTATAAAAACGGATAGTCCTGAGGCTGTTAAGGCTGAATTTACGGTAACGTCATACGAAAAATACGGCGACAACAGCGTAAAGCAGGATATACAGACGCAGGAGGACAATGCTCCGAGAATGGCATTTGCCAAGCGAAGCATCGAAAGCAAGAGCGATGAGCTTAGAGCGATAGCCAAAGGAAACGAGGTTATTAAATCGGACAGCGACCTTGAAACCGAGCAGAAGGTTACCGACAAGAATGCGGTAAGCGATATGCTTGCAAAGGGCAGTGATGTATTTGCAAGAACAGAAAGCCGTTATGACGAAAACGGGCAGGAAATCCGCACTCTCAGAGTACCGATAAGCGATATGGCTGAGTTTGTGAGCGAACACGCACCTAAGGCAAACGGCAGAAGCACGCTTACAGTTGTGCTTACACCCGAAACGTTGGGCAAAATCACGGTTCGTATGGCAAATGAGGGCGGAAAGCTCACAGTTGAGATACTGACGGAAACTCAGGCGGCGAAGGAGCTTTTACAGGCAAAGTCACAGCAGCTTGCGTATGCGCTGAAGAATGACGATGTGGAGCTTACCTCGTACAAGGTGGAAACCTCGCAGGCGGAACTTTTCCAGAGAGATTTTGACGGCAGCAGTAAGAACCCTTACAGACAGCAGTCGCACAGTCAGCAGAAGAATGACACGGACGACTTTGAAAATCTGTTGGGGGAGATTCAGACGATGGACTGATTTTTTATCGGTCGGACTGACATGAAAGGATAACAGATGGCAGACATTTCAAGTCTTCAGAGTGTACAGTCAAATCACGAAAAGTATAAGGACCTTTTCAAGAATTCGGGCAAGAACGATACGATAAGCACAGATACGTTCTTCAGTCTGCTTATGGCGGAAATGAGCAACCAGGATCCGCTTGAGCCTACGTCCAATACCGAGTTCGTGTCGCAGATGGCACAGTTCACGGCATTACAGGCACAGCAGGACAATCTGAAGTACAGTATGTCAAACTATGCGGCAGGTCTTGTAGGCAAGACACTTACAATGAATGCGCAGAGCGACGACGGAACGCTTTTATCGGGCGTATGCACCGGAGTAAACATCAGCGGAAGCGATGTGAAGGTAGTAGTTGACGGCAAGCAGTATGATTTATCGGCGGTAAAGGCGATAAGCGATACTGTAAGCAAGGGTACGTTACATACGATGACCGAGGCACTGGGATATGTGGGCAAGGAAGTAACGGTAAAGGTACTCGGCGACGACGGCAAATTCTACTACGCAAAGGGCAAGGTCGAGTCGGCAGAAATGCAGGACGGCGACGCAAAGATAGTGATAGACAATTATCTCTACTCTATTGACGAGATAGTACACGTCAGCGAGGGTACGGGAAGTACGGCTGACAAGAACACGAAAGCTCCGGCAGGAAGTGCCGAGGGCAACAAGTAAATAAAAAGGCGGCAGTGTTATGTTGATAAATGAACTCAAACTGCGGAATCTGCAGATTTCGACAGGCAACGTTAACACCGCAAAAGCAGGGAATGCTGAAAAGGCCGCACAACAGTCGGGAGGAACATTTGCGCAGGCTCTACAAAGCGAGCTTGATGCAAGAAACTCGGCGGTAGGCTTTTCAAAACACGCAATGAAGCGTATAGAAAGCAGAAATATCGAGATACTTGACTCGGATATGCTGCAAAGACTTAATGACGGCATTGAGATAGCCGCAGAAAAGGGCAGTAACGAAACACTGGTACTCGTAGACAGGACTGCTTTTGTGGTGAGTGTGAAAAACCGCACGGTAATCACAACTATGTCACAGGAAGATTTAAAAGGTAATATTTTTACGAACATCGACTCGACCGTAATTATGTAATACCGGACCGAAAGGAAGTATTCCTTACCCCGAATGACAGACGGGTAAGAGCGGTCGGCACGATGGAGAAAGGAACAGATCATGGTTAGATCTTTATTCTCGGGCGTGTCAGGATTAAAGACACATCAGCAGAAGATGGACGTTATAGGTAACAACATCGCAAACGTAAACACTACAGGCTTCAAGACAAGCGTAACTACCTTCCAGGAGGTATATTACCAGACTAAGAAGAACGGCTCGGCAGGCTCTAACCTCCAGGGTGGTGTAAATCCCTCTCAGGTAGGCTACGGCACTAAGCTGGGCGCTATCGGACAGGTAATGGGACAGTCGGGCTTCACATATTCTGACAGCGTTTATGACTGTGCTTTATCGGGCGACGGATTTTTCCAGGTAATGGACGAAGCCGGCAACATCTTCTATTCAAGAGCAGGCGTTTTCAACGTTGATAACGCAGGAAACCTCGTTGACTCAAACGGTAATATGGTACTCGGCGTAAGCGGTGACGCAACAGGCGTTGACGCATCGTCCAACAGAATCACATTCGTAGTTCCCGAAGTGCTTGACAATGAAGCGAGCTACTCAAAGACAATTACATACAAGGGCGGTACATATCCTCTTACAGTATCGGCAGATACAGCGACACCTGACGGCAACATATCTGTAGGATTTACCGTAGGTGAGAGCGATTACGCTTATATGAGCGGAAACAAGCTCGTTGTACAGCTTAACGAAAAGAATGATTATACAAACCTCAACGATCTTGAGGACGCTGTGACCCGTGCGTGTGAAAACGGCGGTGTAAGCATTGAGGGCGTACTTCCGCTCCACTTTGAGCTTGATACGGTGCCTCCTGCGGCAGATATTCCTGCAACGACAGCTACAAACACAATGAAGCTGGACGACGGAACAACAAAGGCTTCTCTTACATTTACGACAGTAAACGCAGGAGAATACGCAAATAACTACACGATAAACTTAAGATATTCAAAGAATGCCGCAGATACAACGGCAAAGTGGTCGGACAACGGTCTTACGATAAGCGTTTGCCCCGGTGCTACGGTAGCCGACATACAGGCGGCTGTAGACAAGGCGGCAGGCAGTAACGAAAAGTATCAGCTTAAGGTTACAAGTACGGACTGGGATGCTGCGAACGGCGCACTTGAAACGCTTCTTGCCACAGACGGCAAGGTAGGTCTTGCAGGCGGCTCGAACAACTTCTACTCTGATATGGTCCAGCTTCTGGGCAATATCAAGATGACAGACGGACGTGTTGCGGCTACGCAGACGGTAAAGGATCTTGACAGCGTATATATCAACGAGGACGGCACTATTTACGGTGTACACAGCGTACACGGCATCATAATGCTCGGCAGAATCGATATTGTTACATTTGATAACCCCAACGGTCTTGAGCAGGTGGGAAGCTCCTACTGGAGAGAAACTCTTTCATCGGGTCAGCCTCAGGTAAACATTGCAGGCGAAAACGGTTCGGCTTCTGTAGTATCGGGTGCGCTCGAAATGTCAAACGTTGACTTGTCGCAGGAATTCTCCGATATGATCATCACGCAGAGAGGCTTCCAGGCAAACTCAAGAATCATCACCACTTCGGACACGATGCTCGAAGAAATAGTAAACCTCAAGCGCTAATGCCCGTGGGGCATAGCAAATTCCGCCGTTCTAAAGGTTTGACAGCGGCGTAACTTTCGTTATCGGCGGGGCGGCAATGTGACGTTGCGGCTGTGAGCCGCAGCAAATTCCGCCTTTGAAAATGTTGCGGTTTGGCGACGGATAGCGAAACGGCGGGGTTCAGTTGTTGATGTAAATTACGACTTTGGTTTCATTGCAAAGCTAACAGAGCGTTCATCAAAAGCCAAGAGTTTGGCGGAAATTGCAGGTTTCTGCGATATAAATTCAAGCTTATAAGGGCAGGCGGAGCGTCAGCTCCGCCGGAATGCCCGTTATATTATGCCTGAACGGTTATGATAAACGGCTGTTTCCGGACATTCGGCAGATGGAATCAATTACAGTGCGGACGATACCGCAAAGGAAGGAAATATATGATAATACTTACAAAGCTCAACGGGGAAAAGTTTATGCTTAATCCCGATCTTATCGAAATAGTAACGGAAAATCCCGACACGGTAATTACCACGAGTACGGGACATTCATACATAGTTGAGCAGTCGATGAACGAGATACTTTCTCTCATCAAGGAGTACAGGCTGTCTGTAAGACGTCAGCGTCTTGAGAGAAGCATATAAATTGTGAATATTACAGCCGTTGGCTGTGCTATATAAACCCTTACAGGAGGAAATTATTTTGAATATTACAATCATCATAGGCTGGGTAGTATCATTCGGTCTGGTTATATACGGTATATTTAACGGCGGTCAGATTGACTGGTTCATAGACGTATCTTCGCTTGCTATCACGGTCGGCGGTACTATAGGCTGTCTTATCGGCTCGTTCCCGATTTCATACCTTAAAAATCTGCCGAAATATCTGAAGCTGGCGTTGTTCCCTAAAAAATTCAATCCGCAAAGCTACATAGAACAGATAGTTGAATTTGCAAAGATCGCCAGAACAAAAGGTCTTATCTCGCTTGAGGACAGTGCGAACAAGTGTGAGGATCCGTTCCTCAAGGAAAGCCTTATGCTGATAGTAGACGCAAACGACCTTGATAAAGTAAAAAGTATGCTTGACGACGCAATAGACTTTATGTGTGAGCGTCACGAAAGAGGCAGACTTTTCTTTGAAAAAGGTATGTCTGTATTCCCCGCATTCGGAATGTTGGGTACTCTTGTCGGCCTTGTAAATATGCTTAAGGGTATGGGTGCAGACTCAAGCAACCTGTCAAGCGGTATGGCGGTTGCGCTTATCACGACCTTCTACGGCTCGCTGTTCTCAAACGTATTGTTTGCGCCGATCGCATCATCGCTGAAGAACAGTCACGAACAGGAGCTTCTTTGTATGCAGATAATCGAAGAAGGCGTGCTGTCGATTGCGGCAGGCTCAAACCCCAGACTTATTCAGGAAAAGCTCGAATTTATGCTTGCACAGACTGATATAAAGAAGAAGGGCAGCAAGTAACAATATCCGCCTGTTTCCGACAGGACGGGAAATACGGCTGAAGCAAAAGGAATTTAGTGTTGAAATAATCGCTGAAATGTGATACAATATATTGGTTAAGCGTCAGAAGAAAGGCGGTGGAGAAAAATGGCGAAAAGAAGAGCCGAAAGCGGCGAAGAAAAGGGTAACTGGCTTGATACCTATGCCGATATGGTTACGCTTCTGTTGTGCTTTTTCGTATTGCTGTACTCTGCATCATCGGTAGATGAAACGAAATGGCAGTACATATATCAATCCTTTACGTCAAGCGGAAGCTATATAAACCCATTCGTAATGGACGAACAGCCGAAGAATAACGCTGCCGATACAAACGGTAATGCCGAAGCTCCTCCGAACACCCAGAACGGCGGTACTACAAGCGAACAGACAGAGGGGCTTCCCTCCGACTTCAATCAGCTTTACAGCTTCTTAAAGACAACAACGGATAAAAACGATCTTGGTCAGTATGTGTATATTGAGCAGACCCCGACAAGAATCTTTATCCGGTTCAACAATACGATAATGTTTGACGGCAACAGTGCGGTGCTGAAGGAAGAAGGCAAGCAGGTACTCAACAAGTTCATGCCCGGTATAAAGGCGGTCAACAAGTATATAAAATCCTGCTCGGTTTCGGGTCATACCGCAAAGGCGGTATCGGATGTCAACGACTGGGATCTGTCGGCGGCAAGAGCGTCAAGCGTTGTAAAATATATGGACTACAACCGCTGTGTTGACAGTGAGAAGTTCACTGTAGAGGGAAAAGCGTGCTATACGCCTATTGCCGACAACTCAACGGCTGAGGGCAGAGCGGCGAACAGACGTGTAGAGATCATGATAGTGAGAGCACAGCTTGACACTACCTCACAGGCTGTCATAGACGATATTCTGAAATACGAATACAGGCTGAACGGTGCGAACACAGATCCTTATGAACGCAACGACAGCAACAGCTCAGACGTCAACAGTGACGTTGTAAACGAAATAATCGACAATATGGAAAGCAAGTATGACAGCAACTCGGGCGACGGCAACAACAGCACAAATGCCGCAGGACCGAAATATGAGCCGTCATATACGGGCATTCCTACAGATATACTGACATCGGCACCGACCGAAACATCAGAATAAGAGAAAACAGAAAGGGGGGCGAATTTTTGGCTGATACCCTTACGCAAGAACAAATAGACGCAATGCTGTCAAGCGTACTTTCGGGCGGAGATACCGCATCGCTTGACACGCATGAAGAAAAGGAAGAAATCAAGGAGTATGACTTCCGTACTCCGAAGAAGTTCACTAAGGAACAGATAAAGATACTTGAGAGGATATTCGAGAATTATTCAAGGCATCTTTCATCTTACATAACAGGTCTGTTAAGGCTGTACTGCAAGGTTTCGCTTGCAAGCATAGAGGAACAGAAGTATTTTGAGTTCAGCAATGCTCTTCCGGATTATACGATAATGGGTATTGTCGATCTCGGCATAGAGGACGATGATATTGAGGAAAGCAATGCGGTTTTACAGCTGTCAAACTCGCTCACCTTTACAATGATCGACCGTATGCTCGGCGGCAGAGGCACATATCAGGATACCGACAGAGATTTTACGGAAATAGAGATAAACGTAATGCGTGGCATTGTTGAACGCTTTACCTCGCTTATGTCGCAGGCGTGGGACGGATATGTTGATACCAATCCGAAGCTGGAATCAATAGAAACAAACTCAAGGGTAATATCCGCCGCAGACGCCGACGAAACAATGATTATCGTTGCGATGGAGGTAACGGTAAACGATTCAAAATCCATAGTGTCGTTCTGTATGTCGGCAATTACTATGGATCAGATAATGAAGAAATTCTCGGCTAAGTTCAGCTCGGGCAAAAGGGCAGGAAGTCCCACTAAGGAAACGGAGCGTAAGGAAAACCTTATGTCAACGCTTTCGCAGTCGGAGCTTACTGTTACGGCGGTGCTTGACGATACAATGCTCACGCTCCGTGACGTTCTGAATCTCCAGGTAAATGACATAATACCGCTGAACAAGCCGATTACCGACAACGTACAGCTTAAAGTGGGAAGCACCTGCTGGTTTGACGGAAAGCTCGGTACACTGAACGGAAAGAAAGCGTTCAGGATTGATAATATACTAAAGAATTGAGGTAAGGCAAATGGGAAAACTGACCACTCTGTCGGAGATGCAGCTTGACGCTATCGGCGAGATAATGAATATCAGTATGGGAAGTGCGGCTACCGCAGTTTCCGAGCTGCTCAACGCCAAAGTGTGGATCACTACGCCGAAGGTAACCGTAGTTCAGGCATCAGAGCTTAACTACGACAGACTTGAACCTGCGATATGCGTAAAGATCGAGTACATAAAGGGGCTTTCCGGCTCAAACCTGATGATCTTAAAGCAGGACGATGTACAGCTGATACTTAATCAGCTTATGGGCAAGCCGCCCGTTATATCTCCTGATTTTGAGTTTGATGAGCTGAATATCAGTGCGGTAAGCGAAGTAATGAATCAGATGATGGGAGCTTCTTCTACGGCTCTGGCGGAATTTCTGGGTATGGGTATTGATATATCGACACCTACTCCGTACATTCTCAGCGAGGTAAATATTGCCGACCTGCAGAATTATGAGCAGACGGATATGGTTGCCGCTATCAATTTTGACCTTACCATTGACGGTGTTATAAAATCGGAATTTATATCGGTGCTTGATATAGATCTTGCGGCAACGCTTGCCGACAGAATGATCGGCGGTGCGACATCTCCCGAACCGATTGTGACAGAACCTGCACCTGCACCTGCTCCGGCACCTCAGCCTGTTCCGCAGGCAGAACCCGTTCAGCAGGCGGCTCCTATACCTCAGGCGGCTCCTATACCTCAGGCGGCTCCTGTACCTCAGGCGGCACCCGTTCAGCAGGCGGCTCCTATACCTCAGGCAGCTCCTATGCCGCAGGCGGATATGTATGCACAGCAGGGATACTACGGATACCCGAATCCTGCTATGAATCCTGCAATGTATGGTCAGCCGGTACAGCCTGTTATGCAGCCTCAGCCGGCGGTAAACTACCGTAATGCCCAGCTTGCACAGTTTGAGAACTTTGAAGCTCCGCTCGGCTCGGAACAGAAAGAAAACTTACAGCTCCTTATGGACGTACCGCTTCAGATTTCTGTCGAGATAGGCTCGACAAGAAAGAAAATCAAGGATATACTTGAGTTCTCACAGGGTACTATCATAGAGCTTGAAAGACAGGCAGGCGCACCCGTTGACGTTATGGTAAACGGAAACCTCATCGCAAGGGGCGACGTTGTTGTTATCGACGATAACTTTGCGGTAAGAATAACGGAAATAGTAAAATCGAAATTTATGGACAGCCTCGGTAAAGGCGAATAACATATAATAAAACAGGGATACGAAAGGAAACCTTACACTTATGGATAAGAAGATATTACTTGTAGACGATGCGGCATTCATGCGTATGCTTATCCGCAACACACTTACGACAAACGGCTACACAAATATACTTGAGGCGGCTGACGGCGAAATAGCGGTTTCGACATATTCCGCAGAGAAGCCCGACCTTGTTATAATGGATATAACAATGCCCAACAAGACCGGTATCGAGGCACTCAAGGAAATCAAGGCTATGGATCCCGGCGCAAAGGTCGTAATGTGCAGTGCTATGGGTCAGGAGGCTATGGTAGTAGAGGCTATCAAGCTCGGCGCACTTGACTTCATCGTAAAGCCGTTTAAAGCTGAAAGAATACTTCAGACCGTTAAGAAAATACTTGACTGATGGAATACGTACAGCTTGTATGTGCGCTTATCGGCGTACTTGCACTGATTTTTCTGTTCTTCTGGGTACTGAGAAAGGTAAACAAAGGGATACTGAGCGCAAGCGGAAAACGGCTCAAGGTGCTTGACCGTGCCTCGCTCGGCGGTGAAAAATCGGTGGTTGTCGTGAGCGTTGCAGGAAAGTGTATGGTGCTTGGCGTAACTGCCGGCAGGATAGACAAGATCGAGGATCTGACAATCACGGAAGAAGAATATATGTCTGAGCTTTATCCTGAGGGAAACGGAAGGCAGGATAACTTCTTCGCCGCCTTCAGTGATGCAATGGCTAAAAACATAAAGAATATGAGAGGGAAGAAAGCCAGCCGTGACGAAGAATCGGATTACGGCGATGAGTTTCCCGATGTTCGCAAAACCGATGACGGAACAAATTCCGATGACAAAAATTCTGACGAGAGGAACACGGAGTCGAAATGACAAAAGCTTTTGGTCTTACGATTAGAAAAATGTTTATCGACAACAAGCGGATTTTTATCCGCTTTATCGTGTCTTTAACGGTATGTATCGCACTTATCGGTGTGCTGTGCAGTGTAACGGCATTTGCGGCGGATAACAATGCGTCAGGCAACGCAGGTACGACATCCGCAATTACCGATACAACATCTGGCAATACATCAGGCGGTACGGAATCTGCAAGCTCATCGGTGATGAAGGATCTTATCGGGGTAGACGGCTCACAGTCGCTTGAGGTAATACTGCTTGTGACCGTGCTTTCGCTTGCGCCGTCGCTTCTTGTGATGATGACCTCGTTTGCGAGAATCATTATCTGCTTCAGCTTTCTGAGAACGGCAATGCAGACGCAGTCCACGCCGCCTAATATGGTGCTTACGGGATTGTCGCTTTTCCTTACGATATTCATAATGTGGCCTGTTTTCTCGGAGATAAACGAAACGGCGTATCAGCCGTATGCGGCAGGCGAGATGACAATGGAACAGGCTATTGACGCCGCAGGAAAGCCGCTCAAGACTTTTATGCTCAAGCAGACCACGAATGACGATATGAAGTTTTTTCTGGATCTAAAGGGTCAGAGCATGAGCGATGTCACAGGCGGTGCGACAGAAAATATAACACTTGAAAACTACAGCGAGAAGCTGGGCTTTGAAACAGTGATTCCCGCTTTTATAGTAAGCGAGCTGAAACGTGCGTTCCAGATGGGCTTTCTGATATTCATACCGTTCCTTGTTATCGACCTTGTAGTATCGTCGACGCTTATGGCGATGGGTATGATGATGCTGCCGCCGGCGATGATTTCGCTGCCGTTCAAGATAATACTTTTCGTGCTTGTAGACGGCTGGCAGCTGATGGTCGGAACGATCGTGAACTCGTATAATTTGTAGCATAATATTCCTTGAAGGGAGGGCTTGATCTGACACAGGATATAGCAATGGAGGTCTTTACCGCCGCACTTGTTCTTGCGCTTAAATTAGGCCTCCCTGTTTTAATAGCCGCAGTTGTGATAGGTCTTATCATAGCGATATTACAGGCGGCAACGCAGGTACACGAGCAGACGCTCTCGTTTGCTCCCAAAGCCATAGTGGTTGCAATCGTACTGCTGTTGTTCGGTCCGTGGATGATGAACAGCTGTATAGAGTTCTTCAACTACGTATTCGGTCTTATGGCAACGGTTGGTGCAACATGACGCTAAGCGATGTGTGGGATATGATCCTGAATAATTTTCTCGGCTTTCTGCTGATAATGTGCAGGGTGTCGGGAATATTCAGCTTTAACCCTATATTCAGCCGTTCAAATTTTCCCGTAAGGCTGAGAGCAGGCACAACGATAGCACTTGCTGTACTGTTTGCCTCGTCTATGGGAACTATAAAATATGAGCCGACCGGCATATTCATGATGCTGTTCGATATGATGAAGGAGCTGGGGCTGGGGCTTATACTCGGCTTTATGGT
>OGYC01000224.1_pt1 | contig 64693 bp, 58 predicted proteins | sample 1576461 | NCBI WGS metagenome assembly OGYC01 (sample SAMEA3541569, study PRJEB24748) | human gut metagenome | biome: human gut; feature: human-associated habitat; material: faeces | place: China | collected 2012 | reverse complement strand
TGCTCAATTGGGGGTAGTTTATAGAATCATTAAAACACAATAATTAGTCAAATTCAAGTTTGGAGAATTGAGAAAATCGGAATTTGTGGAGAGATTTCTTGAACTTTCCTTATTTTACGGGCTTTCCAGCCCCTTAAATAGTGAAATGATATGTATTTTCCCTTATTTTTGCCCTTATGCGGAATCAGCAAGGGAAATAAGGAAATTTTTATTTAGTCGTTGCCTGCCACTTTATCAAGAAGTCTGGCGGAGTTCCGCTTTGCCTTTCTTGTAGAGTGGGCGTAGACATTCATTGTGGTACTGACATCAGAGTGTCCTAACAGTTCCTGCACATCTTTTGGGGCAGCTCCGTTTGAGAGGAGGTTGCTTGTGTAGGTGTGTCGCAACTGGTGGAAATGGAAATTCTCAAATCCGTCCAGTCGTTTCGCAACTGACCGGCAGGCGATGCTGAGTGTGCTTGGAAGTTCCAGACATCCGTCTGGTCTCAAGCAGACAAAGGAGATTTCCTTGTAATCTGCCGGGATTTCTTCGGTTCCGTCCAGATGATAATATTCATAATACACTCTGTTTTTGTCCTGTACTTCTTTGTAGAAATTGCGGTGGTAAAGTTCACCATATTGCATCCGGCTTTTAAGCTGTTGTAGTGGTAAACTCATACTCTCAAAGTCCCGGAACTCAGGAAACTGCACTCTTTCCGGGACTTTCTTTACTATTTGGCTACCATTGCTTGTTTTATTTTATTTAGATGGTCACTAAGGTATCCGTCAAGACCATAAGACGTATCTTTGATGTTATCTGGAATATACACTTCTCCCAAATTGATTGTTATATAAGTTGCATGTGGCTCATTTGCAGTCATTCGCATAAGAGGTGCTTTTATTAGCTGATTTCTCCAGCCAATACCAAGTTCCAGAATTACTATTTTCTTATTATGAAAATCTTTGCAGAACTTTTCCCATTCCATTTGTACTTCCTGCTTTGGAGGCTGTGCGTTATATAAATCCATTGCAGCACCACAAACCGGACATTTGGGAAGAAATTCCGAAGAAACCAAGCCGTTTTTTTCAACTTCTGCCAGTTTCCGAATGATTGGAAGTGCAGGATATGTTTTATCGTGACATAGCCTGCTGCAACGCAACTCAATCCAGTTTCCCTCAAGCTCATATACCCTTTGTGGCTCAAAACCAGACATTTCAAAATGTCCCTCACCATTAGAAGTGAGGATGAAATATGGTTTATCTCCAACAATTGTTTTCAAATCCTCCATAACAGATGAAGTTGTATAATTTCCGCTGTAATGATTGACCAGTCTGCTAAAAAATCCCCATTTTTCCTCCTGTTTATTCCATCTGAAAAAGAAGCCATCTAAAATCTTTCGAAAACCATACTTTTCTTTATAATCCTTGAAAAGATTTTCAAATGCCTCGTCATCTGCAAACAGGTTTAGCCCTTCTGTGATGGATAAACCATTACTTGCACCGATCAATATTGCATCTGCATCCTTTATCTTTTGGGCTATTTCATAGTAATCATTCATTCTAAGCCTCCTTCCAGGACAGCTCTGACATCCCCAAGTACTTTTGCAATATCATCTACAATCACAATTCCCTTTTCTTCGATTTCTTTCGGAAGAAGATTGTATTTATCATTGACACTGACATAATAAGCATCTGGCAATGTACCAGTCAGATGCCAGAACGGTTCCTGAATAAACATTGGTGTCATACGCCCAACACCTAACTCAATAAAAAGAAGTCTTTTGTTCTTATTCTTTTCAAGATATTTCGACATTTTCTGGTATTCATGGTCATATTTTCTGCCCTGAAGGAAATTCCCATATCCCCTTACCCACGGAAAAGCTTCGGCACCACAATGCGGACAATGGGGAATCAGTTCGTCCGGGACAAAAGTTCCGTCGGTCATTGCTTCATACATCTTTTTTACCGGTTCTACGGCGTCCCATGTATCATCACAGCATTGCCTTGAACACTGGAAAAATCTATGATCGCCCTGAATTTCACTTACCTTTTCTTCGGGATAAAGCTTCACAAACTGTGTATCCTGATTCGTTGTCAGAATATGAAAATCTTTTCCATTTAATATTGCATCCAGATCAATATAGGGTTTGCGAACAGGGGCTGTCTGTGTGGTATGTAAAAAAGTTGTCAGATATCCCCATCTTTCATTTGGAGTATCAAAGTCGTACTGCATGCCAGCAAAAGCACCTTTAAAATGGTATTTATCTGCAAATGGTTTAAAATATTTTCGATAGGATTCGTTGTCTTCGTAATAAAAATTGCCTCCTCCTGAGGCGGACAAACCGGAAGCACCGCCTACAATAATACATTCTGCATTCTGGATCTGTTTTGCAAAAATATGTATCTGCTCCTTATATGGAATCACCTTGTTTGAATTTTTATAAGGCGATTTTCCTGCCATATACATTCCGTAATATCTTGAATAATTCATCTGTGTCTGCATAACAAGATTTTCGTATATACTCATTGTTCATTCTCCATTTTAATGCTGTTATATTATAATTTACAGCTAAATAATACTTTCTTCTTGCCTGTTTGTCAATAGGCTGTTATAATACTTTTAACAGTCAGGAGGGGAATCATGAAATATTCAGTCAAATTAAGCCATGCAGTTCATATACTGGTTTTTATCTATTTATCAGAAGGCTTACCTCTTTCAAGTGACAAAATTGCAGAAAGCATCCATACGAATCCAGGATGTGTAAGACAGATTATGTCCGTACTCCGAAATGCGGAACTAATAAAAAGTACAACCGGACATCCGAAACCGGAACTCGCAAGAGAGCCGGAAACAATCTCGTTGCTTGATATATATAAAGCTGTGGAAGGTGATAAACCACTGCTCCATCTGGATACACATACAAACCCAGAATGTGGTATAGGCGTGAATATCCAGCTTGCACTCCAGTCTTTTTATGATAAAGTGCAGAAAGATGCGGAAAATTCTATGGCGGGTATCAGTCTTAGTGATATCATCAGGGGATATTATCAGCGGATTGAAAAATCAGAACAGACGGGGCGCTGATTATGGAAATCAAAAGGGATCATATACTAACAGGAAGTTTTTGTGCTCTTGGATGTGAAATATTATATGGACTGAGTTACATCTTCACAAAACAAGTAACAGCAGAGGTAAGTGCACTTTCTTTGCTTGGATGGCGTTTCCTGCTGGCATTTATAGTTATGAGTATATTAGCCGGGACTGGTTTTATAAAAATCAGGTTGAAAGGCAGAAGCGTAAAGCCTCTTTTATGGATTGCACTATTCAGTCCGAGGATTTACTTTATTGGAGAAACATTCGGCATTAGTCATACTACCGCATCAGAAAGCGGAGCTTTTCTTGCGTGTATTCCGGTTGCATCAGATATGCACAAAGGGTGTTCCTGAAAACATGAATCCATTTGCATCTTTGATCATTACTTATCTGGTCGGTGCAGCAGTAGCATTTATTATGTTTTTGATTCTGGGAGACAGCCGGGACATTCTGACAGAACTGAAGAAAGCAAACTGGACATCTTTTGTACTTGGCATTGTACTCGTGGGGCTTGAGGTCGGCTTTATATATGCATACAAAGCTGGCTGGAAAGTCAGTGCAGCCCAGATCGTTACTTCATCCATACTTGGGGTAATTCTCATCATTGTTGGATATGTTGGATATGTTGGATACAAAGAAGCAATAACATGGAATAAAATAGTCGGCGTTATTGTATGCCTGGCAGGACTTGGATTGATTAATCTGAAATAAGTGCAAAGGTAAAAATAAGGACGATAACCTTAAACTGCGATAATGAGTTGATTTATATCCATTTCATTATCGCAGTTTTTTTAAAATTATAATTCAAGAGAATCTTCCGCATCCACCCACAACTGCATTGTACCATCAAGATACAATTTGGCATATTCCAACGGTTCATCAATGGCAAGTGCGTTCAATGCACAGTCAGATCCGGGTGTAGTCTTTAAATTTCTTTCTGCTTCCCAACAATCAATGCGGAGCATATAGCCAGCACTGGTATATACATCAATGCTGTTTCTGTGTGGATTGTATTCTGCAAATATCGTTCTTATCGTATCAAATCTCCTTATCATTCGATTAATCATCAGTTACAAAAATCAGAAGCATTTCAATCAGTTCACCATGTCACTTTTATTTTGTGTTATACTGTTTTATATAATTTTTTTGCCCTTGTATTTTCCCTTATCAGAGTTCGTAAACACTGGTGGGACGATATAACACAAGGAAAACAATAAGGGAAAGCTCACCTGCGACAAATCCAGCGTTTTCAAGGGTTTACAGTGAATTTAATAACAAAGTATAACAGTTATTAAATCTCATAAAACAGGTGTAATCTCAATCGGTATTTGTAAGGAACAGAAACTTTGAATTTTATGTTGTGAAAAAGATGTCTATTAACTTAGATATCTTTTTTTATGAAAAAACTATTGAAATTATTTTTAATTCACTTAGGCTTATTATAGGACGTCCAAATAATATGATTTTTTACTGCTTTACAGGAGGAAGTTTTAATGAAGAAAGTTTTAGATACTTATTCAAGTAAAAACGATATTAATATAAAACAGATTGTAGCTTATAAAGATAACATACTTGAAATTGAAGAGTATAAGGATGGTTTTAAAAAGGACGATACAATGAATGTAATGAGTGTAACAAAATCGGTAACATCATTGTTGATAGGTATTGCCATTGACCAAGGTTTGATAAAAAGTGTAGACGACTATGTGATGGATTATTACAAGGAAACGTACACTCCTAAAAGAGGAGAGCAAACTATATTTAAAGTTACAATTAAACATTTGCTTACAATGACAGCACCTTATAAGGGAAAGAGTGAACCTTGGACAAAGGTTTGTACATCGGATGATTGGACACTGACAACACTGGATGTTTTGGGTGGTCGCAAAGGTATCACGAATGAATTCAGATATCACACGCTTGGTGTTCAAATCCTTTTGGGAATTATCAGAAATACAAGTGGTATGAATGTGCTTGATTTTGCTAACGAATATCTTTTTAAACCGTTAGGAATTGAACCAAGAAGCAATGCAGGTTGCGAGAGCAAAGAAGACCAGTTTGAGTATTTAATGAACAAAAACGACCACGGAAAGGTTTGGTTTTTGGACCCGACAGGTATGCCAACTGCAGGTTGGGGATTATCTCTTTCAGCCTATGAAATGGCACAGATAGGTTTAATGGTGCTTAATAATGGTGTTTATAATGATACTCGTATTATAAGTGAGAAGTGGATTGAGATGATGACAAAATCCTATGTATCTACTGATGAGAAATTTGGAAATCAGGATTATGGATTTTTGTGGTGGCTTCCTCACAGAACAAGAGAGGTAATTGCCGCTATCGGTGATGGTGGTAATATTATATATGTTGATAGAAAAAATCAAATTGTAGTAGCTATAACTGCACATTTTAAGCCTATGGTTTTTGACAGAGTAGAATATATTGAGAAAAACATTGTTGAAGCATTAACAGAGAGATAAGGTTATAGATGTAGCAATGAAATATGGCTATGATTCTCCAGACAGCTTTACGAAAGCCTTCACCAGATTTCACGGTATTACGCCTGCACAGGCGAAGTCCGGAGATGGTGAACTCAAAAACTACCTTCCTCTAAAAATACATGTATCTATGAAAGGTGGATTTGAAATGGAATGTAAAATTGTTAAAAAAACGGCATTTACTGTTGTCGGAAGTGCCAAAATTATTAAAAATGAAGAAGGGTATAAAGAATGCCCACAATTTTGGACAGAGCATTATGAAAAGGGAAACGGTAAGTATATTTGTGGTATGCCAATATTCAGAGGGAAGAGATACTTCCTAGTGAAAAGGCATTTGCATATAAAATGAAGCTTGATGCATTGAAGAGAACCGCTGGAAGACCTACAAAAGAAAATGCGTGCCATAATGGCACACATTTACGATCCGATCAAAAATTAGCATTACAGGTAGGCGACAGTGCAAGAAGTATTCAAAGATATATCAGGCTTGCTCTTGTGTTTTCATCCCTCTATATATCTAAACGCAGGGAGAAAAATACAGCGGGAAAAAGAAAAACACGGAAAAGAAACCGTGCGATATTACAGTCTTGCAGTGCGCACGGTTTTTTAGTAATATGTAGTTAGACGTAACTAATACATATGCGATATACAGAACAATCTAAAAGAGGACTGTGAGAAAAGCCTAAAGGAGGCCAGCTATGAAATTTTATGAAAGTGGAGACAGTAGTAAACCGGTAATATTTTTATTTCCTGGTACCTGTTGCCTGTATAGCAGCTTTGAACATGTACTGGATGGATTACATTCTTATTTTTACACGATAACAGTTTCTTATGATGGATTTGATCCAAATGAGAAAACAGAATTTTATTCAATGGAAGATGAATGCGAAAAGATTGAGCAGGAAATCAAGAAAAAGTATTGTGGAAGAATTAAAGCAGCGTATGGATGTTCTCTTGGTGGAAGTTTAGTCTCTCTTTTGATTCAGCGAAAAAGAATTCATATAGAACATGGCATCATTGGGAGCAGCGATATGGATGAAGCAGGTAAACTTGTAGCAAAAATTCAGGCATCCATGGTAGTACCTTTCATGTATAAAATGGCACATACAGGTGCTCTTCCGAAATATATGCAGAAAAAACTGAGCAAGACAGACGGGGCTAAAAGAGAATTATATAATGGATTTTTGAATATGTTTGGAATCGGTAAAGGAGGAAGTCCGTGGATTACAAAACAGAGTATTTATAATCAGTTCTATTCGGATCTGGTTACAAAAGTCCAGCATGGAATTGATGTGCCGGGAACTACAATCCATGTGTTTTACGCAACAAAGATGGGAAAAAAATACGAAAAGAGATATTATACTTATTTCAAAAATCCGGATATCCGGAGACACAATATGCAGCACGAAGAACTGTTTTGCTGTCATAGTGCAGAGTGGGTGGAAGAAGTAAGAAAGGCAGTGGAAGGCGACAAACAATGAAAGAAAAATCTATAGAGGGCAGCAATGCAAAATTCACATGGGGAGTTAAGAACGGAGCAGAACTACAAAAGATTGCAGCAAATTTTTCTATTCTGCATGAAGTCAGTCTGGTTGAGGGTATGAAAGAACTTATGCTGATTTATCATGTGATTGGGAAGATTCCGGCTATTCGGAATATCTCGAACAAAATAATAGTTTTGGAGAAATATGACTGATATTAAGGAGATGATGCAGATGCAGAAAAGACATTTTGAAATGGAAACAGATGGATTTTATGGTGCATATTGGAAATGTAAAACCGACTCAGACTGTGCAATGATTGCAATGATCGGAGATGATTCGGAAGATTATCTGGCACGAACATCCGTAAAATGGTTACAAAAACTCGGTGTGAATGTGATGACGATGTCACCGGCAAAAAAGGATTATGGACATCATAATTATCCGCTGGAACGTATTGAAAAAGCAATCAGTAGGATGAGTTTTAGGGTGTAAAATTAGGAAAAGCAGTGAAACAAAACACTATATTCTTGTCTGTGATATCAGGCCTGTCGGAAGAGTCCGTTCAGATTAGATAAATACAATCTATTCTGGACGGGCTTTTTTGCGTTCAGAGAAAGGAAGTTGCCTATGGAAGAAAAGAAGGAATTGCTGGATCAGGCTGTTGACCAATGCAACTGTTGGGGACAGGGAACTTCCAATCTATTGTGTGGATACAACGGAGAATAAAGTGGCACTTAGTTTTGACGCTGCCTGGGGCGCGGAAGATTTTTCGAAAATTATGGATATATTGGAGAAACACAATGTCAAAGTCACTTTTTTTATGATCGGAGGCTGGGTGACGGATCATCCGGATTGTGTGAAAGAACTTGTAAAACGTGGGCATGATCTGGGAAATCATAGCGAACACCATTATGATATGACAACGATTTCCCATTCGGAACAGGAAGCTGAATTAAACAGTGTGCATGATCGTGTGAAGGAACTAACCGGTTATGAAATGTTTTTGTTCCGCCCACCGTATGGAGCATATGATAATGCAGTCATTAAGACGGCGTATCAAATGAACTATTATCCGATCCAATGGTCGGTTGATTCGCTTGATTGGAAAGACTATGGCGTGGATTCTATTATTGATACGGTTTGTAATCATAAGGCACTTGGTCCGGGAGCGATCATTCTCTGTCACAATGGTGCAAAGTATACGGCAGAAGCGTTAGACACCATGTTGACGCAATTGGAAGAGAAGGGGTATACGATCGTGCCGATCTCCGAACTTATCATGAGGGAGAATTATCATATGGATGTGGCAGGAAAGCAGATTGCGAATGAATGATTGAATCTTTAGCCTTTTTATGCTAACATTAAGACTGCAAGTATCAATAAGGGGGAGTTATGAAACAAGTAGACAAAAAGAAAATCATAGATGCCGCATTTCACATATTTGTGAGAGATAAGATTGAATCTGCCAAAATGAGTGAAATTGCACAGGCTGCAGGCGTCGGAAGGGCTACACTGTTCCGCCATTATCCGAGCAAACTGGAACTGGTGATAGCGGTTAACGCAGCAAAATGGAAGGAATATCTGGATGAATTGGACGAAAAACGACCGATTGCATCCATCAATGAGATTCCTGCCATCGATCGCTTTATATTTACAATGGACAGTTACATTGATATGTGCGTTAACCATAAAGCACTTTTGCAGTTTAATGATAATTTTAACCATTTTGTTAGCCGCGCAGGTACAGACAGTGCAATGCTCAATAATTTTAAGTCATCTTTATATTCGGCAGATACAAGATTTCTTAAAATGTACGAGAAAGCCAAAGAAGACCATACATTCAGAACGGATATTCCGTTTGAGGAGTTTATGCGTGAGACGGTTCACGTCATGATGGCAGCCTGTACATATTACGCAAACGGGTTTATCTGGGGCGCAGATGAGGATGAAAATTATGTTTCTGAATTGAAGCGAATCAAAGGGATGATTGTTGCTTATGTAAGAAACGGAGAGCCGTAATCAGTCTGTTTGCGGAAGAGGAGAGAGGATACAGATGAAAAATAAGAAGGGATATTGGATTGTTTTGCTCACAATCGCAGCATTACTTTTGGACCTTGTCGGACGCGTTTTGGCGGATCAATTCGTATTGCCGCTATGGTGCGATTCCATCGGGACATTTCTGATTGCATATCTGGGAGGACCGGTGTGTGGTGCCGTGGTCGGCTTTTCGAATAATATCATTTATGGAATCTTTGTTGACCGACAAACGGTTTATTGTATTGTTGGCGCTTTGCTTGGCGTTGCTGTCGGTTATTTTTCCAAAAAGAACGTGTTTGACAGGGAGTTTACAACCATGACTCTGGGAATGGGACTTGCCGTTTTTTCGACCATTGTTGCGGTTTTGATCAATACGCTTTTGTATAATGGAATGTCCGGAAACGTGTGGGGAAATCAGGTTATGATGATGTGCATGGATAAAGGCGTTGCCCGTTATGTTTCGTATGTGATCGGACAGTTTTGCGTTGAATTTTTGGACAAGCTTGTGAGTGTGGAAATTGTCTATTTGCTGCTGAAAGGTGTGCGCTGTATGCGAAGAGGTTCGAAAAAGAATCTTCAGGCTGCAGCAAAACTCATGTTATTGATTCTGGCGGTTTCGGGATGCTTTGGCAGCATCGATACGGTGAATGCGCAGGAAACAACAATAGACTATGATTCTTATGTGCAGAAGATCTATTCGAAAGAGGAAGGCCTTATATCCGGCGAAGCCAATGATATTGCACAGACAAAGGATGGAAAGCTGTGGATCGCTACCTATGCGGGACTGTTCAAATATGATGGAGCAAAGTTTGTGTATCTTCAGGACATTTCTTCGGTCAAAACGGTAAATTGCCTGTATGTTGATGAAGAGGGCAGATTGTGGGCAGGAACGAATGATAGTGGCGTTACTATTTTTATCAATGAGGAGCCTATCAATGTAGTAGATGATCAAAATGGTCTGCTTTCTAATTCTGTGAAACAGATTGTATGTGATTCTTTAGGAAATTATTATATCGGTACCGCCGAGGGGCTGTCCGTTGTATCCCTCAGCGGCGGAGTCAAGGTGACCGGATCATTGGATCAAATTAAAAATGTAGTTTCGATGACTGCGGATGATAACGGAAATGTGGCCGGGGTAACAGAGCGAGGAGATGTATTCTGGATCAACAATGGAAAACAGATACCCGCACCGGAAGGCATTGAACCGGATGCATGCTACAAGGCAGCGTTTTTTTCGCAGGATGGGCAGTTGTATCTGGGAACAACGGATAATAAGGTATATGTTTATACAATGAAATCGGGGAAGCCGGTCCTGGAATCCAGGATTGTGATGGACGGATGCGAAACAATCAATTGCTTTTACCAGACGGAAAACGGAGAATTGTTTGTCTGCTCGGATACAGGAGTGGCATTGATTGACAAAGGGGGCAGATGTCAGAGTATCAATACCAATAATTTTAATAGTTCCATTGACAATATGCTGATGGATTATCAGGGCAATCTGTGGTTCAGTTCCTCCAGACTGGGATTATTGGAGATGTGCCAATCCCCATTTGAAGAATTATTTCCTAAGATTGGGCAGAATGTCGTCGTCAATACGACGGCGAAGTGGGATGGATTGTTGTTTTGCGGTACGGATAGCGGGTTGATTGTAATCGACGACAAAAAAGAAGTAAGTAATACCATTACGGAACTGCTTCAGGGGGTGCGTGTCCGTTGCTTGAAAGTGGACAGTACAAATGCATTGTGGATTGCTACGACGGAGAAGGGTGTATATAAAGTTACCGCAAAAAACCATGGTGGATATCATATAAAGAGTTTTACAGAAGAAAACGGAATGCCGGGTATGCGGTTCCGAACGATCATCGAGTGCAGTGATGGTAAAATAATGGCTGCCGGAGATTATGGAGTTGCCGTTTTGTCGAAGGATTCCGTTGTGAGTATTCTCGATGCCAAACGTGGGCTGGCGAATGAGAAATCGCTTTGTCTTTTGGAGTATCAAGATGCCTGCTACGTTGGATCGGATGGAGGCGGAATTACACGAATTGATAAGGATAACCATGTTTCAAGTATTACGAAAAAGAATGGCTTATCATCGGATGTGGTTCTTCGTATGGTTTATGATCCGATTCAGGCTGGCGTTTTTATTGTCACAAGTAATGGGCTTTGTTATCTGTCGGCAGACGGCAAAGTGACGATTCTTGATCAATTTCCATACAGCAATAATTATGATCTGATATGTAACAGCGACGGAACCTGCTGGATTTTGAGCAGTGCGGGAATTTACGTTGCAAATGCGAAAGATCTGGTAAAAAATGTGAGGACGGAATATCCGTTAATCAATTCCAAACGGGGATTTCGGGCTTCTTTAGTCGCAAATTCATGGATCGGAAGAGAAAATGATGATTTGTATCTATGCTGCGATACGGGCGTAGTAAAAGTAAATATGGCGAAGTACGATATGACAACAAAGTCCTATCGAATGATTTTGAATTCGGTAAAGGTTGACGGCAAGAGCATGGAGATCAATCGTGTGGATCCGTTTCAATTGTCCGCAGATGCGCATCAGATTACATTTTCACCGGAAGTGTTGAATTATTCCATGGATGATCCGTATGTAAGGGTTAAGCTGGAAGGCTGCGATAAGTCGGAACGGGTATGCCGGTTAAGCGAATTGAATTCCATCACATACACGAATCTGAAACAAGGGCAATATGTATTTGAAATAGCGATTTTGGATGATGTGAACGGAAATGTTATAGAGGCCGGTAGATACGTGATCGAAAAAGACATTGAGATGTATCAGAACTGGTGGTTTAAACTTTATGTCTGTTTGATTGCGGGACTGGTTCTCATGTGGATTACCTGGTTTATCACAAGATCGAAGATGCAGAGAACCTTGCTGAAGCAGAAGCTGGAACTGGAATATGCAAAGAAACAGATCCAGATGAGCAATGAAACGATTCTTTCGATTGCACGCACCGTGGATGCAAAGGATTCCAATACGAGCCAGCATTCTTATCGTGTATCGGAATATTCGGTTGCTATTGCAAAACGCCTCGGATACTCGGAAGAACAATGCGAAAATCTCCGCAAGATGGCTTTGTTGCACGACATTGGTAAGATAGGAATACCGGATGCGATTTTAAATAAGCCGGCAAGGCTGACCGATGAAGAATATGAAATTATGAAGACACATGTAATCCGGGGAGGAGAAATTTTAAAGGATTTTACTTTGATTGACAATGTGGGAGTTGGAGCCTTGTATCATCATGAGAGATATGATGGAACCGGTTATTGTCAGGGACTGAAAGGAGAAGAAATTCCAATAGAGGCACGTATTATCGGTATAGCAGATGCGTTTGATGCGATGACCGCAAACCGTGTATATCGAAAACAACTGGATCTTGATTTTGTGATTGGAGAATTAAAACGCTGCAGCGGAACACAATTTGATCCGCATCTTGTCGAAATCATGCTTTCGTTGATTGAGGAAGGCGTTATTGATGCAGAACGGTTATATGCGAAAGCAAAAGGAGAGCAGAAAGAATGAAAAGAGTATATACATTGTGCGTAATAACCTGTCTGGTGATGTCGTTGTTTTCCTTTGGAATCCATAAAATAACCAGGGAGGATGAAAAGCATCTGAAGGTTGGATTCATATTTGTAGGGGATGAAATTACACCTTATACCAATAATTTTATTAAAGCAAGAGATCATGTGAAAGAAGTGTACGGTGACCGGATTGAATGTGTGACCATTTATAATGTGGCAGAGGGACAGGTAAAATCGCACCTTCAGGAGCTGGTTGATGAAGGCTGCGACTATATCATCGCAGCCAGTTATGGGTATGGGCCGGATGTGAAAGCCATCGCTGAACAGTATCCGGATATTCAGTTCTGTGTCCCTACAGGAGATAACGCAAATTCGGATCCGGTTCTGCCGAATTATCATAATTGTTTTGGGGAAATCTATCAGGGCAGATATGTATGTGGCAGAGTTGCAGGAATGAAAATCAAACAGATGATCGAAAAAAATATCATCACCCCCCAACAGGCAAAAGTCGGCTATGTGGCGGCTTTTCCGCTGCCGGAAGTAATATCCGGTTATACCGCTTTTTATCTTGGGGTACAATCGATGGTTCCGGAAGCCACCATGATTGTTAAGTATACCAATACATGGTCAAGCTATTCACTTGAAAAACAGGCTGCAAACGAACTGATCGATGAAAACTGTGTGGTTATCTCACAACATTCGGATACCATTGGTCCAGCTACCGCTTGCGAGAATGCAAAACTGGAGATCCCGGTCTATCATGTAGGATACAATCAGAGTATGACGGACATTGCTCCAACCAAATCGCTGATCAGTTGTTGTGTTGATTACTCGTATTATTTTGAGCAGTCGATCGGAGCCCTGCTCCATGATAAGAAAATCGAAGATTGCATCGATGGACGGACGTATGGACAGGATGCTATGGCCGGTCTTGATAAGGGCTGGGTACGGATTCTGGATCTCAATGAGACCGTTGCGCCAAGCGGAACAAAGGAAATGGTTGAGGACACCATTGCAAAATTAGGCAAGGGAGAATTGGAGGTCTTTTCCGGACCATTTACCGGTGTGAGTGTGTTTGATCCGAATGACAGGATCGATCTGAATTCTCCGTATAAAGAAAATGAACAGTCATCCTCGCCGACTTTTTGTTATATTCTTGATGATGTAATTTCGATGGAAGAGATGAACGAAAAATAGAAGCTATAATACGCATTCAATCAAAGATACTGTTTCAGCAGTAAAAGAAAAAATAGTAATATGATAAATTTTTTGAATGATATAAGGAATGCAGAAAATCCAATATCCAATAATAGAAAACTTATAAATACCATAGCGATATTGTTTCTCGGAATAGCTTTGGGAACTTTCTCAAAATATCTGGATTTTCGTCAAACTGAACTTCCAGGTGTGCTTATGGCAATAAATGGAGTCTTAGATATTGGTAATTTTCTTGGGCGTTTTGCAATCTGGATATTGATTGCACTGTGTATTTCTATTTATAGCAATTCTGCAATAAGAGCAAGCATCAATGTTTTTGTATTCTTTGTTGGTATGGTTGCAAGCTACTATTTGTATTCAAACTATATTGCAGGATTTTTCCCAAGAAGTTATGCGATGATTTGGTTTGGATTTACAGCTGTTTCTCCATTATTGGCTTTTGTCTGTTGGTATGCAAAGGGGAAAAGCAAACTGGCATTTATACTATCAGCGCTGATTTTGGCAGTATTGTTCAATATGTGCTTTGTATATGGATGCTGGTATTTTAATGCAAAATCTGTTTTGGAAGTGATAGTCTTTATTATTGGACTTATTGTTTTGAGGAGAGACACATTGAGGAGTTCTGCGCTAATGGGAACGATTAGTATAGTTCTTGCAGTTTTACTTGATATGGTTATTCCATTTCATTTTGGATAAACAACTTCCATTTTGTAGTGCTAACAAGAATGAATGTATAGGTGGGAGCAGATGCTTCCATCTTTTTTTGAATTTATTTCGGTTGGTATACAAATATCATTAAAATATTGAAGAAAGGAATAAAAAACGAGAATAAAATATTGAAGAAAGTAACATAATGAAGAATACAAATATTGAAGAAATGGACATTTCATGATATAACATTACTATAAATGGAGGCAGTTATGTATTTTAAAAGAAAAGTATATGATCAATTGCTGGAATGGAAAAAGAAGTATTCAAGTAAATACGCCGCTTTACTCGAAGGAGCCAGACGAGTAGGAAAATCAACGATTGCAGAAGCTTTTGCTCAAAATGAGTATAAGTCATATATTTTAATAGATTTTTCAAAAACAAATGACAATATACGCAATTGCTTTGACGACATAGATAATCTGAATATGTTTTTTTTGCGACTTCAGGCAGAAACAGGAGTAACATTATATGATCGGGAATCGTTGATTATATTTGATGAGGTACAACTTTTTCCGAAAGCAAGACAGGCGATCAAACATTTAGTGTCTGATGGAAGGTACAGTTACCTGGAAACGGGATCTTTGATTTCGATAAAGAAAAATGTAAAAGATATTTTAATTCCATCGGAAGAAATGAAAATGCAAGTATATCCGATGGATTACGAAGAGTTTTGCAATGCAACAGGTAACAACTATGAGCTCTTACACCAGATTTATGAGCTGGATACGGCTATCGGGCAGGCAACGAATCGCAAATTGATGAGAGATTTGCGTATATATATGGCTGTGGGTGGAATGCCGCAGGCGGTAGAGGCGTATAGGGAAGGTAAAAATTTCTCGGAAATTGATATGGTGAAAAGGCAGATTATATCATTATATGAGGATGATTTTAAAAAAATCGATGCATCCGGAAGAATATCGGCATTATATCATTCGATTCCGGCACAGCTTTCAAAAGATGCAAGAAAATATAGAATCACAACTGCAACCGGAAAGAAAAATAATACAAAAACAGAAGAACTATTATATGAGCTGATTGATTCAAAAACTATTTTGCCGTGCTACAATTCAACAGATCCACGAGTGAGCCTGGCAGATACAAAAGATTTTGACAGTTACAAACTCTATCTGTCGGATACCGGGCTGTTTGTTACGCTGATGTTTATAGATCGCCCGATAACAGAAAATGATATATATGCAAAGCTGCTTTCAGATAAACTGCCTGCAAACCTTGGATTTCTATATGAAAATCTGATCGCGCAAATGATCGCGGCATCAGGCCGGGAACTGTTTTATCACACATGGGAAAAAGCAAATAGTACGCATTATTATGAAATTGATTTTCTTGTTTCAGAAGGAAGCAAAATAAATGCTTTTGAAGTTAAATCATCTGGAACGGGAAAACATGAGTCAATAAAGACATTTTATAAAAAGTTTTCCCAAAATGTGAATACTATATATTTGTTGTCTCAGAAGGATGTTGGGAAGGAAGAGAATTTATTGTTAAAACCGTTTTATCTGATGCCATTTCTCATCAAATAAAAGCTGTTATTCTGTACATGCCATTCAGAAGTACCTTGAGCGTATGAATTATCACCATGATGTTAAAACAATCATGTATCCGCATGTGAGCCATTTAACAGGAATGATGCCAAATAAAGAGCGGGAAAAGAGGTTATATCGACTGATACCATTGATTATGGATGCGTTTGAAAAATCTGAAAGCGAAATTATAAACTGGTTGAATGGAAATTGAAAATTCTGTTTATCCGGCCTGTATAAAAAGCGGAAAAGCATTGCAAAATAAAAGCAGGTAGGCTATACTGATAATAACTTTTCAGAAAGAAGGAAAAAGCATGGGAATCGGTGCTGTTTCGGCTTATCAGCCATATATTTACAATACGAATACGATCAGCGCAAAAAGCATGCAGAAGATACAGGCTGTAGATAACGATGTATCGACAGATCATATAGAAAAGAAATCCCCTTATGTGACAGAGGCGGAGAATTCTCTTTCTTACGGCGAGACATCAGATTTTGCAGGTATTCTGGATCAGCAGATGCATATGGGAATGCAGAATGCGATGCGCCTTTTTGGCAGTGATTCAGTTTTTACTGCAGCGGCAATGGCATAAGGCAGTATAGTTTTAAAATAAGGACTCATGGATATACTCTATCCATGAGTCTTTTGTAGCGAGGAAGGAAACCAAGCGCAGACGAGAAAATTATGAGCAGCGAAGCTGCGACGCTATGAAATAGCGAAATTTTCGAGTATGAAAGAGGAAGGAAACATGAATATTTTAATTGCAATCATCTTATTGGTACTGGGATTTGTGATGCTGACAAAAGGAGCGGACTGGTTTGTAGACGGTTCCTCGGCACTTGCTGCACGTCTTGGTATTCCGCAGCTTGTGATCGGCCTTACGATCGTGGCAATGGGAACAAGTGCACCGGAGGCAGCAGTCAGTATCACATCAGCCCTGAAGGGAAATGAAGGCATTACAGTCGGCAATGTGGTCGGCAGTAATATTATGAATATCCTGCTGATTCTCGGAATCGCATCTGTGATCGTTCCGCTGGCAGTACAGAAGTCGACCAGAATGATAGAGATTCCTTATATGATCGCTATCACGATACTGTTTGGCGTGCTTGGTTATACAGGGGAAATGATTACAAGAATAGAGGGCGGTATATTATGGATCGCCTTCCTGATCTATCTTGGATATCTGCTCTGGATGGCAAAAAAAGGGAAAGAAGAAAATGAACCGGATGAAAAACAGAAAAGCCTGCCTGTGCAGCTTCTGACGATTCTGGTCGGCCTTGTATGTATCGTGCTTGGAAGTGATTTTGTAGTCGATGGAGCAACCGAGATCGCAAAGGTGATCGGTATCAGCGAAAGAATCATCGGCCTCACAATCGTTGCTTTTGGAACATCACTGCCGGAGCTTGTTACTTCTGTGACAGCCGCCAGAAGGGGAAATGCCGATATTGCGATCGGAAATATTGTCGGCAGCAATGTCTTTAATATTTTATTTGTAGCCGGTACATCAGCTCTGATCACTCCGGTTGTATTTGAGAGTAAATTCCTATTTGATACGATTGTTGCAACGGCAGTTGCCATTTTACTTCTTGTGTGTGTCTGCAATAAAGAAGGTAAATTAAAACGCTCAGGCGGCATCATTATGCTGGCTGCGTATGCAGCGTATTTTGTGAAGCTTCTGATCGGCTGACAGGCTGCAGCCTATAAATTAGGCTGCATGCTCTTGCTGATCACAGAGTGAAATGAGAACAGATCAGGACGGTTACGGGATTCAGAGTATTCAAACTGGATCCCGTACTGATTATAACACTTGGATGTCATAACAGCCATACAGTTGTAATCGCCAAGTGTCAGATAATGCTCATCAAATGGCGTGGTGCGCTCTACTGTAACCGTACGCTTGATCGTGGTAAGCTCAATACCGAGCACCTTTGTATAATATTCAAACAGTGATTTCTGCGCAATTTCTTTTGTCAGATCTTTGATAATATCTTTTCTTAACAGGTTTGTATCTACCATTTTCGCAATATCATCCAGATAACGTACCCTCTGAATAAAATAAACCTCAGTACCAACCGGGAAATCTGTCTTTTGGGAAAGCTTTTCATCCACAATAAGTTCTGTAAAGGTAATGACCTTTGTCCTGACATGGTACCCGTATTTGGTAACTGTTGCTGTCAGACCTTCCATGCCCATTGCATGAATGTCATACTTTTGCTGTGGCTGTGGGGCTGTCTGTATGACGCGCACGCCTTTTCCGTGACGCGGCTGTACATAGCCCTCCATAACAAGGTGGGAAATGGCGCGACGTATTGTATTCCGTGAGCAGTCGTATTGCTGCACCAGTGTATTTTCCGGTGGGAGAAATGTACCCTCCTTATATTCTTTTCTGTCAATTTTATCTTTCAGATCTTTATAGATCAGTTCGTATTTTGATTTTGGCATAGGTTTTCCTTTCTTTACAGATACTACATATCAGTATCTGCTATAAATTGTACCACAGGAAATAAAAAATACAATGCACAACTTGTTCAAACAAGTTGTGCATTTTCGACAAATTTTTGTGAAATACATTATGCAAAACAGAGAAAGCACCTGGAAATGGCAAATTATGCTTGAACTTGTTTAAACATGTGGTAATATAATGCTATAATCGTTGTGGAGGTAAAATACATGAAAATGAAAGAAGATTTCCTTTGGGGAGGTGCAACCGCTGCGAATCAGTGTGAAGGCGCCTACGATCAGGATGGACGCGGTTTGTCGAGTGTGGATGTCATACCGTTTGGCCCTGACCGGATGTCTGTAGCCAGGGGACAGATGAAAATGCTTGCATGCGATGATGCGCACAGCTATCCGGCACATGACGCGATAGATATGTATCATCATTATAAAGAAGATATCGCTTTATTCGCACAGATGGGCTTCAAATGTTACAGACTTTCCATTTCCTGGACGAGAATTCTTCCGAATGGAGATGATGATATCCCGAATGAGGCCGGCATCCGTTTTTACAGCAATCTGTTTGACGAATGCCTGAAATATGGAATCAAGCCGCTTGTAACGATATGTCATTTCGATACACCGATCGCGCTGATCCAAAAGTACGGGGGATGGAAAGACAGAAGAATGGTTGATGCGTTCCTAAAATACTGTAAGATCCTTTTTGAAAACTTTGGTTCAAAGGTAAAGTACTGGATCACCTTTAATGAGATCAATATGCTGCTTCATATGCCATTTATGGGAGCCGGCATTGTTTTTGAAGAAGGCGAGAATCAGGAACAGGTAAAATATCAGGCAGCGCATCATGAGCTTCTGGCAAGTGCCAAAGCAGTGCAAATGGCACATGAAATGATGCCGGGTTCGATGATCGGCTGTATGCTGGCAGCAGGACAGTTTTATCCATACTCCTGTGCACCGGGTGATGTGTATGCCGCCATGGAATGTGACCGTGATAATTATTTCTTTATTGATGTACAGACAAGAGGCGCTTATCCGGTATGGGCATATAAGAGAATGGAAAGACTTGGTGTAAATCTGGTAACAGAGCCGGAGGATACAAAGGTGCTGCAGGAAGGCACTGTTGATTTTGTCAGTCTGAGTTATTATTGCAGCAGATGTATGTCAAGTGATCCGGAGATTTTAAAGAACAAGAGCCGCGGAAATGCAGTGATAAATGCAGTCATAAATCCATATTTGAAAGCAAGTGAATGGGGCTGGCAGATCGATCCGCTTGGTCTCAGGATTACACTGAATACACTGTATGACAGATACAGAAAGCCGCTGTTCATCGTGGAGAACGGTCTTGGCGCAGTTGATGTGGTAGAGGATGGCAGCATCCATGACACATACAGAATTGACTATATGAGAGAGCATATCAAAGCAATGCTGGAGGCAGTGAATGAAGATGGCATTCCACTTCTCGGTTATACAAGCTGGGGCTGTATCGATCTTGTTTCCGCTTCTACAGGCGAGATGAAAAAACGTTATGGTATGATCTATGTAGATAAACAAAATGATGGTTCCGGTAATCTGGAACGTCTGAAAAAAGACAGCTTTTACTGGTATCAGAAAGTCATTGCTTCAGGCGGAGAAGACCTGGATTAAATAAATGTAACTGTAATCATAAGAGAAAAGAGGAGGAAGAGACATGGATTACAAACAACTTGCACAGGCCATTATCGATAATATCGGTGGCAGATCAAATGTAAAATCAGTTGTGCACTGCGCAACAAGGCTTCGTTTTACGTTAAACGATGATTCTCTTGCTGATACAGATAAGATCAGCAAATTAAAAGGTGTATTAAAGGTAGTGAATGCGGGAGGACAGTATCAGATCGTAATCGGCCCTGATGTACCGCAGGTTTACCAGCAGATCATTTCAATCGGTCATTTTGAAGCAGCAGAGGCAGTTGCTGATGATGAGGCTGAAAAGGAAGATACAAGATCTCCGTTATCAAGAGTGCTTGAAGCAATCGCAAGCATCTTCCAGCCAATCATCCCGGCTATCACAGGTGCCGGTTTATTAAAGGCTGTCATGGCATTATGTACGACCTTCGGCTGGCTGGAAAATGGTTCCCAGACTTATGTGATCTTAAATGCGATGGCAGATGCAGCGTTCTATTTCCTGCCAATCCTTTTAGCAGCATCCTGTGCCAAGAAGTTTAAATGCAATCAGGGAACAGCAATGGCACTGGGCGGTATTTTAGTATACCCGGGACTGATTGATCTGATGAAAACGGTCGCTGCAAACGGAAGTGCGATTGCCGCTGCCGGCTCTGCGGAAGCTGCTGTAGCAGCAGGAACAGTTGCAGAAGGCGCAGCAACCTCGATCAAGCTGTTTAACATCATTCCGGTGCAGGTAGTAACAAGCTATGCATCCTCCGTTATTCCGATTATTTTAGGTGTTATCCTGATGTCTTATGTGGAAAAACTGGTGCAGAAGATCTGCCCGAAGGCATTCAAGTTCTTCTTTGTACCATTCTTTAGTCTGACAATAGCAGGTATCCTGACACTGACGATTCTCGGACCTCTTGGAACATGGGCATCTGACCTGATCCAGATCTTCTTTACATGGTTAAAGGGAACAGCTCCTTGGATCGTACCTACCGTCGTTGGTATTTTCTCACCACTGCTTGTTATGACAGGTACACATTATGGATTGATCCCGATCGGTACAAACAACCTGACAACAGCCGGTCATGATGCAGTTGTTGGTCCTGGTATGCTTGTTTCCAATACAGCGCAGGGTGCAGCCGGTCTTGCAGTTGCATTCAGATCTAAAAATCCGGAAACAAAGCAGCTTGCTTCATCAGCCGGTTTCACAGGTATTCTTGGTATCACAGAGCCTGTATTATATGGTGTTAACTTAAGATATACATTCCCACTTTATGCAGCCATGATCGGTGGTGGTGTCGGTGGCCTTTTCTTAGGACTGACAGGTGTAGAAAGATTTGGCGCAGGTTCACCGGGACTTTTAGTACTCCCTGTTTATCTCCCGACAGCAGAAGCTGCAGCACTTGGCTTTACAATGAGTAACTTTGTATGCGCCCTGATCGGTGTAGTGATCGCAATGCTTGTATCCTTTATTGCATGCTGGATCATGTTCGGCATCTGGGCTAAAAAAGGAAAACTGGATCCAAAAGAGCTTGGCCGGGTAGTAGAGTCCGCAGGTACAATTGTAGAAGAAACAAAAGAAGAAGAAACAAAAGACAATGAAACTGTTATTTATGCACCTGTAGAAGGTGAGCTGGTAGATCTGACAACAATAAAGGATGAGGTTTTCTCTTCTCTGGCAATGGGTAATGGCGTTGCCATCAGCCCTGTAAAAGGCGAAGTCAAAGCACCGTTTGATGGTATTATCACAACGTTCTTTCCGACAGGACATGCCATCGGCATGGAAGCTGATAATGGGGCGGAAATTCTGATCCATGTCGGAATGGATACCGTTTCTCTGGATGGTGAAGGTTTTGTGCCACAGGTAAAAGAAGGCGACAGAGTAAAGAAGGGACAGCTTCTTTTGAAATTTGATATGGATGTGATTAAGGCACATGGTCTTGAGACGATCACACCGGTTGTACTGACAAATACAGATGATCTGAAATCTGTTTCCCCGGTAAAATCCGGCAAGGTAACAGAAAAAGATGTAATTATCAGTTTTGGGAAATAAGGAGGAAAAGAAAATGAAATCATTCAATTACACAATTACAGATGAAGTAGGAATTCATGCACGTCCTGCAGGAACACTTGCAAAAAAGGTAAAGGAATATGCATCAACAGTTGTGATCGCGAAAGGCGAGAAGAGCGCACAGGCACAGAAGCTGATGGCAGTTATGAGCCTCGGTGTGAAAAAGGGTGAGACTGTTACAGTTACCGTAGAAGGTGATGACGAAGAAACAGCAGCTGCCGATCTGGAAAAATTCTTCCGGGAAAACCTGTAAAATGACTCCTAAAGTACTGTTCTTTGATATCGATGGGACACTGCTTGATTATACAGGGAAAATGCCTGCCTCAGCGAAGGAAGCGCTGCGGCAGGCACGCCTGGCGGGACACCGGCTTGTGATCTGCTCCGGCAGGTCGGGGCATCAGCTGTCTGACTGGATGTTTACGGATTTTGATGGCATTATCAACTGTACCGGTGCAAGAGTGATTTTTGAGCAGAATGTGATATACGAGCATTTTGTGCCCCGGGAAGATGTCAGAAGAGCAAGAGAGGTGCTGGAGGCGGCAAACGGCGTTCTGGTGGCACAGACAGAGGAATGTACGATCCTTTCACAGGAAAGCTATTCGTTTATGAAAGACTATCTGGTCAAAATGGGCAGAAGTCAGAAACGGATCGAACGACTGCTGGGAAATGCAGTCATAAGCCCGCAGATGGAAGCGTATGACAACATAAAGAAGTTTTTTTATCACAGATCGGAAAAAACAGTAGAGCAGCTGGAAAATGAGCTGGGCGATATTTTTACAGTGGAGGCTTCCAGCTTTCTGAAAGATGCGTGTGACAGTGGTGAGATAACCTGCAAAGGAATCAATAAATCATACGGGATGCAGCTTTATATACAAAGGCAGGGCTTCTCAAAAGAGGATACAATCGCATTTGGAGATGGACCCAATGATCTGGATATGCTTTCCTTTGCCGGGATCGGTGTAGCAATGGGAAATGCAAGAGATACAGTAAAAGCAAATGCAGATTTTATCACGCGCGATGTAGAACAGGATGGAATCGCGTATGCACTGAAAGAGCTTGGAATTTTGAAAGATTTCTGAAAGCAGACATAGAAGGAGATTGTTATGATGGAATTAACAGGAAAAACGGTTTGCAGGGGGATTGCAATCGGAAAAATTAAAATGTATTCCAAAAATGAAAATCAGATCTTAAGAAATAAGATTGCAGATACAGAAGCAGAGATCAGACGATATGAAGATGCAAAGGAGAAGGCGTTAAAAGAGCTGGAGGCTCTGTATGAAAAAGCTGTCATTGAGGTCGGAGAGGACAATGCAGAAATCTTCAATGTACATGCGATGATGCTGGAAGATGAAGATTACAATGATTCTGTTGTCAATATCATTACCGGGCAGCAGGTATGTGCTGAGTACGCAGTTGCAACGACCGGAGACAATTTTTCGGAGATGTTTGCCGGAATGGATGACGAATATTTTAAGGCGCGCAGCGTGGACGTCAAGGATATTTCGGAACGACTGATCCGTGTGATGAATGGCGGGCAGGAAAGCAGTATACTTGGAGAGGAGCCTGTTATTCTGATGGCTGAGGATATTGCACCATCAGAAACAGTACAGATGGATAAGACAAAATTACTTTCCTTTGTAACGAGACTTGGCTCTGCCAATTCGCATACTGCCATTCTTGCCAGAACAATGGGCATTCCGGCTCTTGTTGGTGTGGATATTGATCAAAAATATGAAGGAAAACTTGCAATCGTTGACGGATATGAGGGAAAATGTATTGTAGATCCGGACAGTGAAGTGCTGGCCGCTTATACAGAAAAAAAACAGCAGGATGATGAAAAGAAAAAGCTCCTGCAGCAGCTTCGCGGAAAAGAGAATATCACAAAATCCGGGAAAAAGATCAATCTGTATGCCAATATAGGCAGTTATGGCGATCTGGCTGCAGTTATTGAAAATGATGCAGGCGGAATCGGTTTGTTCCGGTCAGAATTTCTGTATCTGGAAAACAGTGATTTCCCGACAGAAGAAGAACAGTTTGCTGTTTACAGGAAAGTTGTGGAGACAATGGGTGGCAAGAAAGTGATCATCCGTACACTGGATATCGGGGCTGACAAGCAGATCGATTATTTCGGGCTGGAAAAAGAAGAAAATCCGGCACTTGGCTATCGCGCGATCCGTATCTGCCTTACCAGACCGGAAATCTTCAAAACACAGCTTCGTGCACTGTTTCGTGCCAGTGCATACGGCAATCTTTCTATTATGTATCCGATGATCACATCGGTAAAAGAAGTATTGGAGATCAAAAAAATCTCGCAGGCAGTCCGTGAAGAGCTTGTGGCAGAAGGCATGAAGATCGGAAATGTGGAAGAAGGTATCATGATCGAAACACCTGCTGCAGCAATCATGTCAGATGAACTGGCAAAGCATGTTGACTTTTTCAGCATCGGAACAAATGACCTGACGCAGTATACGCTTGCGATTGACAGGCAGAATGCAAAGCTGGATCCATTTTACGATGCACATCATCCGGCACTTCTGCGCCTGATCAGAATGGTGACCGAAAACGGGCATAAGGAAGGCATCTGGACAGGAATCTGTGGCGAGCTTGGAGCAGATACTTCTCTGACAGCAGACTTTATTCACATGGGAGTGGATGAGCTTTCTGTTTCGCCGGGTGCAGTACTATCTGTCAGAAGAGCGATCAGAGAGACAGAATAACCGGCTGAAAGAAAAAAATCAGAATACATCTGCCATGAGAGCAGGTTATATGGTATCATAAACTATATCCTTGGAAACGGGGATATAGTTTTCTGTATTTATAGGATATTTGATGAAATTTTCTGTGTGGACACGAAAGGAGAAGGTTATGAGAGTTTTTGAAGGGTATCAGAAGGGTGTTAATTTAGGAGGCTGGATCTCACAGTGCAGAGTATATGAAACACAGCACTATGACAGCTTCATCAGGGAGGAGGATATCAGGGAGATCGCATCCTGGGGCGTGGATCATATCAGACTGCCGCTTGATTACAATGTGATCGAGGAGGAAGATGGCACACCGATTGAGGAGAATTATAAATACATAGACAACTGTATCGAGTGGTGTGGTAAATACAACCTGAATCTGATCCTCGATCTGCATAAGACAGCAGGCTATGTATTTGATGATATAGAGGGCAGTGAAGGCTTTTTTGACAATGAAAAGCTGAAAGACCGTTTTATCGCATTATGGGATAAGCTTGCAGCAAGATATGCAAAATACAGCGACAGGATGGCATTTGAGCTGTTGAATGAGATCGTGGATCCGGGCGTGGCGCTGAAATGGAATGCACTGGCAAAACGCGCCATGGAGACGATCCGTAAGTATAGTAAGGATGCTTATATTCTGGTAGGCGGTATCAATTATAACAGTGTGCTTTCCGTTCCGCAGCTTGATCCGCCGATGGATGATAAGATCGTATATAATTTCCACTGCTATGATCCGCAGCTTTTCACACACCAGTCCGCATACTGGCAGGATTTTATGCCAAAGGGCTTCCATACGGAGTATCCGATGACGGTAGCAGAGTATGAAAAAGCAGCAAAGGATAATCATATGCCGGATCATACAACAGAGATCTTCAGACGGGCAGGCGTTGCAGACATGGGAATCGGCTTTTTTGATGCGATTTTCGCTCCGGCGATCGAATATGCCAAAAAGATGAATGCACCGCTGTATTGCGGCGAATACGGCGTGATAGACCAGGCTCCGGCCGACGGTACGGTAAACTGGTACAAGGATATCCATGCAGCCTTTGAAAAGCATGGCATCGGACGTGCAGCATGGACTTATAAAGAAATGGATTTCGGCCTGACACAGGAGCATGTGGCTTCCGTTAAGGAGAAACTGATTAAACTGCTGTAGTATGGTTTGCACACAAGCCATATAAGATATGTATGAAATATAAAGAGCTGGGCAGAATTTAGATTTTGTTCAGCTTTTTTTATGTAGATTTCATAGATCTTACACAATTCATTCAAATATATCTGGTAAGATATAGAAAATAAAAAGCAAGGAACGGGCAGCAGGCAGATGCTGTACGATTGAAGGAAAAGGGAGTAAGACATGGAGTATATAGAGGAAGCGGATTATGACAGTCTTATCATTCCGTATCAGGATGCCATGGCAAACCTGATGACGAGGCTGGACAGCCTGAATAACGATTACAGGCGTAAATACAAGAATTATCCGATCCATCATATGCAGGAACGAATCAAAAAGAAGGAAAGTATCGAAGAAAAGCTGCGCAGAAAGGGCTGCAGGGTGAGCGCAGAGGAAGCAAGGGAAAATCTGACGGATATTGCAGGGATCCGGATCATCTGCTATTTTGAAGAAGATATATATCATGTACTGGAAAGGATCAAGAGGCAGACAGACATTCTGATCCTGCAGGAGAAGGATTATATCAGGCAGGAGAAGGAAAATGGCTACAGGAGCCTGCATATCATCGTAGGAATTCCGGTTTATCATATCGATGGCATGGATTATTATCCGGTAGAAATCCAGATGCGGACGATGGCAATGGATCTCTGGGCAAGCATGGAACATCGGATCTGCTACAAAAACGAGGAGAAGATCGGAAAAGATTCTCCAAAGAAAGAAACTTTTAAAGAATTTGCAAAAGAGCTATACCAGATGGAACAAAAACTGAGTGAGATGAAGTGAGAAACTTTATCTCACTCTTTTCTATTCGTTCGGTGTTTTTAGTCTTCTCCCTGTTCTTATCGGCTTTCTCCCTTTTTTCAATTCATAGTTTGTTCTTTTTCGATTACTTTTTCTCTGATCTATGTTTTTTTTGATCTGTAGTTTGTTTTGAAATTTCAGTTAGTATATCGTCCGTAATGTAACACATGGGATAAAATAATTTTCTCTATTTAATTTACATAACATCAATAACATAAGATAAAATAACAATCCTTTTCATTACAATAAAAGAGGCAGTAATACACCATATCTTGTTTGGTTTAGTCAAAAAATATACTATATTATGTTGCAACAAAATGACTAGAAAATCGAAGATACAAAACTGATACCTAGGTCATAAAAAAATTGAAAAAATAAAATAGCATTTATTATAATTCAGAAAAGGAGAAAAAATAAAGAAAATGATTAGATTGTCAGCAAAATGGTGACTGAAATAGTCAATATAAAATCAGAAAAAATAACACAAATATTTAATTATACCAGTTTACATAAAGTTATATGAATGATTAAAATAACAATGATAATATTTTAAAATACGATAAAACTGCATTTCATAACGCCACAATCAGAAAAATGATATAAATATTATGTATACCTATAAATGACATGTGTATTTTATGAATAAACAGAAGAAAGAGAGAACAGCACAGAAAATACAATATGGAAAATACAGCCGCAAGCCGTTGGCATAAAATTAGGAAAGGACAGGGAAAGGTATCAGAAGCGAATAAAAAACAGATGTCATGTATGGTCATAGGTTGAAAAAAGGGATATTTCTTGTATAATAAAAATGATGTGTCATTAACATAGGAAAAGATTACAAATGGAGGAGTCATCAAATGGCAGACGTAAGACGGATTTATGTTGAGAAAAAAGATGCTTTTGCAGTCAAAGCGAAGGAGCTGCAGGAGGATCTGAAAAACTATCTGGGGATGACAGGCATCGATAAGGTCAGAGTACTGATCCGCTATGATGTGGAAAATATCTCAGAAGAAACCTTTCAGAAAGCTTGTAAGACTGTTTTCAGTGAACCGCCGGTTGATATGCTGTACGAGGAGCAGTTCCCAATGCCGGAAAATGCAAAATGTTTTTCCGTAGAGTTTTTACCGGGACAGTTCGACCAGCGTGCGGATTCCGCGCTGCAGTGTATCCAGTTTTTAAAGGAAGATGAACAGCCGATCATCAAAACTGCTGTAACTTATGTACTGGAGGGTACAGTTTCAGATGAAGATCTGGAAAAGATCAAAGCATATTGTATCAACCCTGTAGATTCCAGAGAGACCGGTATGAAAAAGCCGGAAACACTTGTTTCTGAATATAAAGAGCCGGATGACGTCAAGATTTTTACCGGTTTTCAGGATATGGCAGAGGACGAGCTGAAGAAGTTATATGATTCTCTGGGACTTGCCATGACATTTAAGGATTTCCTTCATATTCAGAATTATTTCAAGAAGGACGAAAAACGTGATCCGTCCATGACAGAGATCCGTGTACTCGATACGTATTGGTCTGATCATTGCCGCCATACTACTTTCTCTACAGAACTGAAAGATGTAACATTTGAAGACGGTTATTACAAGACTCCGATTGAAAAAACATATAAAGACTATCTGGCTGCCAGAGAAGAGATCTTCAAGGGCAGAGATGACAAGTTTGTCTGCCTGATGGATCTTGCACTCATGGCAATGCGCAAGCTGAAAAAAGAAGGCAAGCTGGATGACATGGAAAAATCAGATGAGATCAATGCCTGCTCGATCGTTGTTCCGGTAGAGATTGACGGTAAGACAGAAGAATGGCTGATTTTCTTTAAAAATGAAACACATAACCATCCGACAGAGATCGAACCGTTCGGTGGTGCTGCTACCTGTCTGGGTGGTGCGATCCGAGATCCGCTTTCAGGCCGTGGTTATGTATATCAGGCAATGCGTATTACAGGTGCTGCAGATCCGACAGTTCCTGTTACAGAAACTTTAAAAGGAAAGCTTTCCCAGAAAAAGCTTGTCAGAGGCGCAGCAAGCGGTTACTCCTCCTATGGTAATCAGATCGGTCTTGCGACAGGTTATGTAAAGGAAATTTATCATCCTGATTATGTGGCAAAGAGAATGGAGATCGGTGCTGTCATGGGTGCTGCTCCGAGAAAGAATGTCATTCGTGAAAATTCCGATCCGGGCGATATCATCATCCTGCTCGGCGGCAGAACCGGACGTGACGGCTGCGGTGGCGCAACAGGTTCATCTAAGGTGCATACAACAACTTCCATCGAAACATGTGGTGCGGAAGTACAGAAAGGTAATGCACCGACAGAACGTAAGATCCAGAGACTGTTCCGCAGAGCCCAGGTCAGCAAGTTGATCAAGAAATGTAACGACTTTGGTGCAGGCGGTGTATCCGTAGCGATCGGTGAACTGGCAGACGGACTTGTCGTTGATCTTGATAAAGTACCGAAGAAATATGCAGGTCTGGATGGTACAGAGCTTGCCATTTCCGAATCTCAGGAAAGAATGGCAGTTGTCGTAGCACCAAAGGATGTGGATGAATTCTTAGGCTATGCGGCAGAGGAAAATCTGGAAGCTGTCAAAGTTGCAACCGTAACAAAAGAGCCGAGACTGGTGCTGAACTGGAGAGGCAAGAGTATCGTAAATCTTTCCAGAGCATTTCTGGATACAAACGGTGCACATCAGGAAACAAGCGTAAAGGTGGATGTACCGAAGAAAGAAGATAACTATTTAGAAAAGATTGCAATAGATAAAGTAGAAAAGGATCTGGAGCAGAAGGATGTCAAGGCTGCTATGCTGGATACCCTGCATGACCTCAATGTCTGCAGCCAGAAAGGTCTTGTGGAAATGTTTGATGCCTCCATCGGTGCTGGCAGCGTATTTATGCCATACGGTGGACAGTATCAGCTGACAGAAACACAGTCCATGGTAGCGAAGCTTCCGGTTCTGCATGGTAAGACAGATACTGTTACAATGATGAGCTATGGCTTTGATCCATATCTTTCCAGCTGGAGCCCATACCATGGTGCGATTTATGCAGTCCTCGAATCTTTATCCAAGATCGTTGCAACGGGTGGTGATTATAAGAAGGTTCGTTTCACATTCCAGGAATACTTCCGCCGCATGACAGAAGACCCGGAAAGATGGAGCCAGCCGTTTGCAGCACTTTTAGGTGCTTATAATGCACAGATCGGTTTCGGTCTGCCAAGTATCGGTGGAAAGGACAGTATGTCCGGTACATTTAATGATATCGATGTGCCTCCGACACTTGTGTCATTTGCAGTAGATACCGCACTGCAACAGGAAATCCTGACACCGGAGCTGAAAAAGACAGGCGACGCGCTTGTATTATTTGAGATTCCGAAGGATGCTTATGATCTGCCGGAATACGATAAGGTAATGGCTTTATATGAGAAGCTGCATGCTCTTGTTGCAGACGGTACTTTGAAGGCTGCTTATACAGTAGACGGAACAGGTGTGATGGCTGCAACAGCCAAGATGGCATTCGGTAATAAGCTGGGTGTAAGCTATGCAGACAGCCTGACAGAAAAAGAGTTATTCGGTAATCAGATCGGTGCGATCGTTGCAGAAGTGGCACAGGAAGATCTTGCAAAGCTTCCGTCTTATAAACTGGTCGGCAGCGTAGCAGAAAGTGGATTTGCTTATAAGGATGCAGTTGTGACAGAAGACGATGCACTGAAGAGCTGGAGTTCCACACTGGAACGTGTCTTCCCGACAAAGGCAGAAAAAGGTACAGATCCGGTTGCTTCTCCTTTATATGAAGCAAAAGAAGTATATGTATGCAAGCATAAAGTAGCAAAACCAACCGTATTCATTCCGGTATTCCCGGGTACAAACTGTGAATACGATTCAGCAAAGGCATTTGAAAGAGCCGGAGCGGATGTCATCACAAAGGTATTTAAAAATATGTCAGCGGAAGACATCAGAGAAAGTGTAGATGCTTTTGAAAAAGCGATCAGTCAGGCACAGATCATCATGTTCCCGGGCGGCTTCTCAGCAGGTGATGAGCCGGACGGAAGTGCGAAGTTCTTTGCAACCGCATTCCAGAATGCAAAGATCAAAGAAGCTGTGACAAAGCTGTTGAACGAGCGCGATGGTCTTGCACTTGGTATCTGTAACGGTTTCCAGGCACTGATCAAACTTGGTCTAGTACCATATGGCGAGATCTGTGGACAGAAGGAGGATTCTCCGACACTGACCTACAACACGATCAACCGTCATATCTCCAAGATGGTTTATACAAAGGTTGTTTCCAATAAATCTCCATGGCTTGCACAGGCAGAGGTAGGTAAGACTTATGTATCGCCTGCTTCTCACGGTGAAGGTCGTTTCGTAGCACCGAAGGAATGGATTGACAAGCTGTTTGCAAACGGACAGGTTGCAACACAATATGCGGACTTCAATGGCAATGTTTCCATGGATGAGGAGTGGAACGTCAACGGTTCTTATGCATCCATCGAAGGTATCACTTCTCCGGATGGCAGATGCTTTGGTAAGATGGCACATGCGGAAAGACGTGACAATGCGGTAGCGATCAACATTTACGGTGAACAGGATCTGAAGATCTTTGAATCCGGTGTAGCTTACTTTAAATAGGAAGCAGAAAACAATAGCAAAACAGCCGTCTCCCTCATATAGTAAATTATGTATAGGGGGAGCGGCTATGAAGAAAAGAATCGTGCTACTGGGAGGAGATCTCAGACAGTATTATATGGCAAAATCTCTTATTCGTAAGGATTTTGCCATTTCTTATTATGGACTGAATTTCCCGCAGGAGGAGCAGGGAGCACATCAGTGCAGGGATAAAGGTGCTCTGTGGTCTGCCCTGCGGGAAGCGGACGCACTTGTATTACCGGATCCGGTCAGCCGGGATGGTATGACTGTCCGGGAAAATATGCTGGAGACACCCGTGCTTCTGGCAGAAGTGCTGCTGCATATGGATGGGCAGCAGCTTTTTGGCGGCAGATTTCCGGTCAATATGGTGGCGGCTGCGGCAAAAAATAACTGTCGGTTGCATGATTTCGTGCAAAATGAAAGATTACAGATCAAAAATGCAACTCTTATTGCAGAGGCTGCGTTGTTAGAAGCAAAGCTGTTGAGTGATGAAATACTGCAGGGAAGTAATTGCCTGCTTATAGGCTATACGCTAGAGGCAAGACTGCTTGTGCAGTATCTGAAAGCATTTGGTGCATATGTGACAGTTGTGTCAACGATCGAACGGCGCAGACTGGAAGCAGAGGCATATGGCTGCGTCGGAATGGATGAGGTGCAGTTGTCGGAATCCGGTATAAAATGGAATTATGTGTTTCAGATAACAGGCGAAATAAAACTCGGGCGAAAGCTGCTCAATCTCATGCAGCCTGATACGGTGATCCTGGATCTGTCGGAAAAAGAGGACAGTGTCAATACAGTATACGGGCGGAGCCAGCATCTGACGATCCGAAAATGTACAGATCTGCCCGGCAGATATGCGGCGAAGACAGTCGGAGAAGAATATGCTGATTATGTGGCAACTGTTATTTAATTATATGATATGTAATCGGCTGATATCTTGTTAGAAAATAAAAAGAGAATAGGATAACAAAATAAAAAAAGAACAGGACGGATATGAAATCTGCCCTGTTCGTTGTCTTTGCAAAATTTTCTCCTATATGTAATTATTCTGCCGAATCACTTGCAGCATCAGCAGCATTCTCATCAGAAACTGTGTCACTTGCAGTATCTGTAGTGCTTTCATCAGAAGCTGTGTCGCTTACAGTATCTGTACTATCTGTAGCATCCGTGCTGTCAGTTGCTTCGCTGTTGTTTAAAATATTCATGATATTATTTGCAATATCTTCTGTTGAATTTTCTGAAGTTGTGCTTTGCTCGGACTGCTTCTTTGGTAATACAACATTAGTATAGTAAACCAGATAGCCACATCCGCCAACGATCAGAAGGGCGATCACAATACCGCAGATCCAGCTGATGATGCGTTTTTTCTTGGCTTTCTTTTCCAGTTCTTTTTTATTCTTTTTGGCGTTTTTGTAAGCCTCCATTTTTTTCTGGCTCATGGTAAAATCCTCTTTTCTGTTAGATATAATGGTATTTTATGAAAATCTGTTCTTATTGTAAAGAATAATTGTGAAAAAAATATGATAAATAATGGAAAATAATATTGACAGACAGATAACGAATGTTATAATGAACATATGAACAGATATTCATATGAACATATACTCATACAAAGGAGGGCACTATGAAGAAAATAGAAGGCGATGCTGAAAAATGTGATTGCATTCACGTACATGAGGATATCGTGGAAAAGGTAGAAGAGAAAATGCCGCAGGATGAACAGCTCGCAGATCTGGCTGAGTTCTTCCGCATCTTCGGAGATGCGACAAGGATCCGTATCTTATATGTGCTGATGTGTTCAGAAATGTGTGTCTGCGATATTGCCACACTTCTGGGAATGACACAATCCGCAATCTCCCATCAGCTCAGGGTGCTGAAGCAGATGGATCTTGTGAAGAACAGAAGAGAAGGCAAAACCGTATTCTATTCTCTGGCAGATGGACATATTAAGACAATCCTGAGTCAGGGAATTGAACATATCAATGAATAATAAAACAAAATCAAATCAAACGGAGGTAAGGAACATGAAAAAAACAGTTATTTTAGAGGATCTGGATTGTGCACACTGCGCAGGTAAAATTGAGGAAGCGGTAAATGAACTGAAAGACGTTGAAAAATGCAGTGTAAACTTCCTGACACAGAAGATGATCATCGATGCAGATGAAGCTGCAATGGATGGCATTTTAAAAGAAGCTAAGAAAATCGTAAAGAAAATTGAGCCGGATGTTACATTTACTGTAAAGTAAATGACAATGGTGAGGCAGAAGCAGTATCAGATATGCAAGTATGTCTGGTAAGTGAGGACGAAGTATGACAAAGAAACTGAAAAAAAGACTCTATAGGATTATAGCAGGCGCGGTATGTTATGCAGCCTGCATGGCATTGGAAAAACTGGTACCTGTCAGTAACAACGTATTACTGATCGCGTTTCTGGTCACCTATTTTATTATAGGCGGCGATGTACTGAAAGGTGCAGCACAAAATATCATAAAGGGACAGATCTTTGACGAAAAATTTCTGATGGTGATCGCAACGATCGGTGCATTTTTAAGCAGCCAGTATCCGGAGGCGGTAGCGGTAATGCTGTTTTATCAGATCGGTGAATGGTTCCAGTCATATGCGGTCAATAAGTCCAGAAGATCGATCAAGGATCTGATGGATATCAGACCGGATTATGCAAATGTATATAATGAAGCAGGAGAGCTTGTCAGTGTAGACCCGGATGAAGTCGGCATTGGTACGACTATCGTGGTAAAGCCGGGCGAGAAGATCCCGCTGGATGGAGAAGTCATCAAGGGAGAAACTTCGTTAGATACGATGGCACTGACCGGAGAAAGCCTGCCAAGAGAGATCCATACAGGAGACGAAGTCATTAGTGGCTGTATCAACTTATCCGGTGTGATCGAGGTAAAGACAAGCAAGGAATTCGGGGAATCTACAGTAGCAAAGATTCTGAATCTGGTAGAAAATGCGACCGCAAAGAAAGCAGAAGCAGAAAACTTTATTTCCAAATTTGCAAAATACTATACCCCGATCGTCGTATTTTTAGCTGTTGCACTGGCGATCATCCCATCTATTATCACAGGCGCGTGGGGCAAATGGGTTTATCGTGCCCTTTGTTTCTTGGTTATTTCCTGCCCTTGTGCCCTTGTTATTTCTATTCCGCTCAGCTTCTTCGGTGGTATCGGCGCAGCAAGTAAAGCCGGTATTTTAGTAAAGGGAAGCAACTACTTAGAGGCACTTGCCAATGCAGAGACGATCGTTATGGATAAGACAGGCACATTGACAAAAGGACAGTTTGCTGTGACAAAGATCATGGCAGTGAACGAATCCGAGCAGCGCGTCCTCGCATACGGTGCGTTCGCTGAGCGTTTATCCACACATCCGATCTCCAAATCCATTATGGCTGCCTACCAGCAGAAGAATGGTGATATGACAATCATGTCATCGAATGAAGCGGTAGAAGAAAAAGCCGGATTCGGTGTGATCGCGCGCAAAGACGGCGGTAAGATCGCGGTCGGTAATGAAAAGCTTATGGCACATGTACTTGGAGCAGATGCATGGGCTGCCTGCAAGGAAAAATATCTGGCAGGTGAAAAGGCATTATCCGAAGGAACGATCTGTCATGTCGCATACAATGATGCATACTGGGGCTTCTTACTGATCGAGGATCAGCTCAAAGAAGATGCAGCAGACTGTGTAACAGGGCTGAAAAAAGCAGGTATGCGGCTTGTTATGCTGACAGGAGACCAGAAGGGTGTTGCAGATAAGGTGGCAGGGCAGCTTGGTATTACAGAGTATTATGCAGAGCTTCTGCCGGGCGATAAAGTAGATCATGTAGAAAAGCTGCTGGCGGAAAAGTCGGAAAAAGGCAAGCTGATCTTTGTCGGAGACGGTATCAATGATGCACCGGTGCTTGCAAGAGCAGATATCGGTATCGCAATGGGCGGTCTTGGATCCGATGCAGCGATCGAAGCAGCGGACATCGTTATCATGACGGATGAACCGGCTAAGATCACGACAGCAATGCATATTTCCAAGGAAACTCTGAAGATTGTAAAACAGAACATTATCTTTGCGATCGGTGTAAAGGTTCTGGTACTGATCCTGGCAGCGCTTGGTGTAGCATCCATGTGGTGGGCAGTATTTGCCGATGTCGGTGTTGCATTTATTGCGATCCTGAACGCCATGAGAGCATTAAAGCTGAAATAAATATAGGAATTTTTCAGACAGAGTATGGCGGCATGAGCTGCTGTACTCTGTTTTATGTTATGGCGACGAGGAAAATGCACGCATTTATGCGGTGCATTTGACGACCGCTAATCAGAGCGAGATTCGCAGAGCGTATCTCGTCTCTGTGTAATAGGAAACTTTGTTCCTATTACATTCTTTATTCTTATGGCGACGAGGAAAAAGATAAAATAAAAATTTCAAAAAAATAAAAAATAGATGTTGACAATATAACATTCTGTGTTATAGTTGAAATAGAACAGATACAACGAGGAGGTGTCTAGTATGAATATTCAAAAATTTACACAGAAATCCCTGGAAGCTGTCAATGGTTGTGAAAAGCTTGCTTATGAGTTTGGCAATCAGGAGGTGGATCAGGAGCATCTTCTTTATAGTCTGCTTACAATCGATGACAGCCTGATCTTAAAGCTCATCGAGAAAATGGAGATTAATAAAGAGCACTTTTTAGATAGAAGTAAAGCCGCGATCGAGAAAAAGACAAAGGTCAGTGGCGGACAGATTTATATGAGCAAGGCTTTGAATGAAGTTCTTCTTATGGCAGAGGATGAGGCAAAGGCAATGGGAGACGAATATGTTTCCGTAGAGCATTTGTTCTTATCACTGTTAAAGCATCCGAATGCTGAGATCAAAAAGCTGTTTGCGGAATACGGACTGACGCGGGAGCGCTTTTTGCAGGCTCTGTCCACAGTACGTGGCAACCAGCGCGTGACAAGCGATAACCCGGAAGCTACCTATGATACACTGGAAAAATACGGACAGGATCTGGTAGAGCGTGCAAGATCGCAGAAGCTTGATCCGGTCATTGGACGTGATAACGAGATCCGTAATGTGATCCGTATCCTGTCCCGTAAGACGAAAAACAATCCGGTACTGATCGGTGAACCGGGTGTCGGTAAAACGGCGGTTGTAGAAGGTCTGGCACAGCGTATCGTCAGAGGCGATGTACCGCAGACCTTAAAGGATAAAAAGATCTTTGCGCTGGATATGGGCGCACTTGTTGCAGGTGCCAAATATCGTGGTGAGTTTGAAGAGCGTCTGAAAGCTGTGCTGGAGGATGTCAGAAAGAGCGAGGGACAGATCATTCTGTTTATTGATGAGCTGCATACGATCGTCGGTGCAGGCAAGACAGACGGTGCACTTGATGCCGGCAATATGTTAAAGCCGATGCTGGCGCGTGGTGAGCTGCATTGTATCGGTGCGACGACACTGGATGAATACAGGCAGTATATTGAGAAGGATGCAGCACTGGAACGTCGTTTCCAGACCGTTATGGTCGAAGAGCCTACGGTGGAAGATACGATATCCATCCTGCGTGGTTTAAAAGAGCGTTATGAAGTATTTCATGGTGTGAAGATCATGGATAACGCACTTGTCAGTGCGGCAGTTTTATCGAACCGTTATATTACGGACAGATTTCTGCCGGATAAAGCGATCGACCTTGTCGATGAGGCATGTGCCCTGATCAAGACAGAGCTGGATTCCATGCCGACCGAGCTGGATGAAATGCGCCGTAAAGTGATGCAGATGGAGATTGAGGAAGCTGCGCTGAAGAAGGAAGATGACAGTCTTTCCAAAGAACGACTTGCCAACCTGCAGAAGGAACTGGCAGAACTGAAAGAGAAATTTAACAGCCAGAAAGCAACCTGGGAAAACGAAAAGAATTCCGTACAGAGGCTGCAGAAAATGCGTGAGGAGATCGAGTCTGTCAACAACGAGATCCAGATCGCACAACGGGAAGGCAATCTGGAGAAAGCCGCAGAGCTTTCCTATGGCAAACTGCCAAATCTGAAGAAGCAGCTTGAAATAGAAGAGGAAAAGGTAAAATCAGAGGATCTTTCTCTTGTGCATGAAAATGTCAATGAGGAAGAAATCGCAAAGATCGTATCCCGCTGGACGGGCATTCCGGTAGCAAAGCTGACGGAAGGAGAACGGAATAAGACACTGCATCTGGATGACGAGCTTCATAAGAGAGTCATCGGACAGGATGAAGGTGTGACAAAGGTGTCAGAAGCTATTATCCGTTCCAAAGCAGGCATTAAGGATCCGACAAAGCCGATCGGTTCGTTCCTGTTCTTAGGACCTACCGGTGTTGGTAAGACGGAGCTTGCAAAAGCGCTTGCTGCCAGCCTGTTTGATAATGAGAATAATATGGTGCGTATCGATATGAGTGAGTACATGGAGAAATACTCTGTGTCACGTCTGATCGGAGCACCTCCCGGATATGTTGGTTATGAGGAAGGTGGTCAGCTGACAGAAGCAGTCCGCCGCAGACCGTACAGCGTTGTTTTGTTTGATGAGATCGAGAAGGCGCATCCGGATGTATTTAATGTGCTTTTGCAGGTACTGGATGATGGCCGTATCACAGATTCCCAGGGCAGAACGGTAGATTTCAAAAATACCATTCTGATCATGACATCCAATATCGGTGCATCCTATCTGCTGGATGGCATCAATGAGGATGGTACGATCAAGCCGGAGGCAGAGGCAGCAGTCATGAATGACCTGCGTAATCATTTCAGACCGGAATTTTTAAATCGTCTGGATGAGACGATTCTGTTTAAACCGCTGACTAAGAGCAACATCAGTGGCATCATCAATCTGCTCGTAGATGATCTGAACAAACGGCTTGCTGATAAGGAGATTTCTATCAGGCTGACAGATGCAGCCAAGCAGCATATTGTGGAAAACGGATATGATCCTGTTTACGGTGCAAGACCGCTCAAGCGTTATATGCAGAAATATGTGGAAACACTGTCTGCAAAGCTGATTCTGGAGGATAAAGTAAAGCCGAAGGACACGATCGTGATCGATGAAAAAGACGGCGAGCTGACAGCTTATTGCGAGAGCTTTGCCTAAGCAAAAAAACGGGAAGAAAATCGTTTGATTATCTTTTAAAATCAATGGTTTCATGGTAATCTATAAGAGAGCCTTAGCTATTTATGCGGAAGCGTTATGGCTAAGGCTCATTTTGTATAACAAAAAAATTTTTTTGTTATACAAAATGAGCCGGAAGATGAACAGGGGTGAGACGATGATACCAAAAGATCCGGTTATGCTGCTGAGTTTTGTGAATCTGAAGCTGCGTGATTATTACAGCAGTCTGGACGATATGTGTGACGGACTGGATGTCAGCAAGCAGGAGATTACAGAAAAGCTGGCGCAGATCGATTATCATTATGATGCAGGCAGAAATCAGTTCTGTTAAAGTGAAATGGGTTTGATGTATAGGGTGAGTTATGGGAGAGAAAAAAATGCAGATGGTAGTGAAAAACGGAGGAACGTTTTCTCTGAATGCAGGGGAAAGCGTTCTTTCTGTGCTGAAAAAGAGGAATCTTGCGACATTTTCCAATTGTGGCGGGCATGGAACCTGCGGAAAATGTGCGGTGCGCTTTTTGAAAGGTGCGCCGCTTCCGCTGCCGGCGGACCGGAAACGGTTTTCGCCGTCGCAGCTCAGAGAAGGGTATAGGCTGGCATGTCTGGCAAAGCCTGCGCAGGATTGCATCGTGGAAATGGCATTTGAAAAGGAGAAGGAATTTATTCTGACTTCCTCAGCGCTTCCGTCGGATGCACTTTCTTCACAGATGAAGTCACAGGTGCTTCTGCGGGAAGATCCGGAGCAGTATGGAGATACCTTCGTTATAGCCGATCTGGGAACTACGACGATCGTTCTGCAGCTTGTGGAGGCGGAAAGCTGGCGCGTGATCGATACGTATCGGGCACTGAATCCGCAGCGGCAATACGGAAGTGATGTGGTCAGCCGTATGGAACATGCACTTGCCGGAATGGATCATCTGCTGGCTGACTGTGTCCATTATCTGCTGGAGGGCGCAGTGGAAAAGTGGCTGCAGGCAGGATTTTCTCCTTTGTTTGTAGTGCTTGCGGGCAATACAGTCATGGATCATCTGCTGCTGCATATGGATGTGAGTGGGCTTTCCCATGCACCGTTTACACCTGTGACGACCGAGCAGGTTGTCACAGATATTGCAATGCTGAAATGCTACGTGATGCCCGGTATTTCCGCGTTTGTCGGTGGTGATATCATGGCGGGCATGCTTTCCGTACGGGAGCAGATGCGGAAAGAGAAGGCAGAGAAAGCACTTTTGATCGATCTGGGAACAAACGGAGAGATGGCACTGATCGACAAGGATAGGACGGTATGTACGGCGACTGCTGCAGGCCCGGCTTTTGAGGGAGGCGCAAGTGCCAATGTACCGGGAACGGATATGATCGCACTGGTAGCGCGTATGTTATCCTGTGGTATTATTGATGAAACAGGGCTGATCTGCGAGGAATACTTCCATAATGGGGTAACCGTGGATCATGTCTGCATCAGGCAGGAGGATGTCCGGGGGCTGCAGATCGCCAAAGCTGCTGTTTATGCAGGTATTCATGTACTGCTTGAAACAGCGGGCTGCAGAATAGAGGAGCTGGAGCGGGTTTATCTCGCAGGCGGTTTTGGATATCTGCTGGACGGAGAAAGTGCGATCCGGATCGGACTATTGCCTGTGCAGCTGCGCGGAAAGATCACGGCGGTCGGCAATACAGCGCTTTCCGGTGCTTATGAGTATGGCAGGCTGCTTATGAACGGACGTGCAGAGCAGGAAACGGCCATGATCAAGAAGCAGACAGAAAGTATCAACCTGGCGGAGCAGGATGCTTTCCAGACATGCTATCTGCAGGCAATGTCATTGACGGAAATGGCAGAATAAAGAGAAATACAGAGTTGGAGAAAGGTTATGTTATTTCAGGATTTTTACAAAGGACGGGCATTTGACGCGTATACATATTTTGGTGCACATATAGAGGGAACGGGTGTCTGGTTCCGTGTTTATGCACCGGCGGCAAAAGCTGTTTATGTGATCGGCGATTTTTCAGGCTGGAACAGGATCCGGATGGATCACGGCTACGACGGTGGCGTTTTTACCGCATATGTAGAGGGTGCAAAAGCAGGACAAATGTATAAATATCTGGTGGAAGAACAAAGTGGAGCGGTACGCGAACATTGTGATCCATACGGCTTTGCAATGGAAAAGCGTCCGGCATTTGCATCGATCATTACTGATCTGTACAAGTACCGGTTTGCGGATGAGGAATGGATGGCAAAACGGGACAAATGCTATGACAAACCAATGAATATATATGAACTGCATCTGGCGTCCTGGAAAAACAAAAAAGCAGTCAGGGAACGCAAAGAGGGAGAAGAAATGTACTTCCCGACGTATGAGGAAATTGCAGGTGAGCTGATCCCATATCTGAAAGAAAACCATTTTAATTATATCGAAATGTTACCGCTTGCAGAGCATCCGGCGGATTGCTCCTGGGGCTATCAGGATACCGGATTTTATGCGCCGACGGCAAGATATGGTGCTCCGGACGGGCTGAAAAAGCTGGTTGACAGCTGCCATCAAAATGACATAGGCGTCATACTTGATTTTGTGCCAATTCATTTTGCAATGGATGATTATGGACTGAGACGTTTTGACGGAACGGCACTTTATGAATATGATAACAAGGATGTCGGTGAAAGCGAGTGGGGGACATGCAACTTTAATCATTCCCGCGGAGAGGTTGCAAGCTTCTTACAGTCCAATGCCAATTACTGGCTGCAGGAGTTTCATTTTGACGGAATCCGCATGGATGCGATCAGCCGCGCCATTTACTGGATGGGAGACCCGAAGAGAGGGGTAAACGACAGAAGTGTCGCATTTATAAAGGAGATGAATGCGGGACTGCACAGCTTAAATCCGACTGCAATTTTAGTGGCAGAGGATTCAACCAATTTCCTGAAGGTAACAGCACCTGTGGAATATGACGGATTGGGCTTTGATTATAAGTGGGATATGGGCTTTATGAATGATACACTGGATTATTTCCGCCTGGAGCCGGTATACAGACCGGCAAATTATGATAAGCTTGCTTTCTCCATGCAGTATTTTTACAATGAATTGTATCTGCTTGCTTTTTCACATGATGAAGTTGTCCATGGAAAAGCAACGATCGTCCAGAAAATGTGGGGCGATTATGAGCAGAAATTCCCACAGGCAAGAGCCTTATATGCCTATTTTTATACCCATCCGGGCAAGAAACTGAATTTTATGGGCAATGAGATCGGCCAGCTTCGGGAATGGGATGAAAACCGGCAGCAGGACTGGGATATGCTCGGGTATCCGATGCACGACAGCTTTTATCACTATTACAGAGAACTTAGCGGGATTTACACCACCTGTCCTGCTTTATATAACGGAGAATACAATCCGAACTGTTTCCGCTGGTTACAGGTGCATGCAGCACAGTTTTCCACCTATGTATATGAAAGACGCGCCGAGGGGCAGTCGGTGATTGTCATGTTAAACTTCTCGGATCAGTACTGGAGCAGTTTTCCCTTTGGATATGACAGAAATGTCACACTGAAAGAACTGATTAACAGTGACTGGGAAGAGTACAGTGGAAAAACAAAACATTCAGATATGAAGGTGCTTGTGCAGGAGCAGGTGTATGATGGAATGCCATATCGCATCAGCACAGATATCGCACCGTTTTCTGCCAGAATATTTTTGGTGAAAAAGGGCTTGTAATTTTCGAACACATGTTTATAATAAGAATATAACTCGAACAAATGTTCTTTATATAAACAGGTGGGAAGATTATGATCGTTTTGGAAGATTTGGAAATTGAAAAGAAGCTGGAGATCTTATCCGATGCGGCGAAATATGATGTGGCTTGTACTTCAAGCGGCGTAGAGCGTAAAGGCAGTCAGGAAGGCATGGGAAATGCGACGCATTGTGGCATCTGTCACAGCTTTGCGGCTGATGGCAGGTGTATTTCTCTATTGAAGGTTCTGATGACCAATGAATGCATCTATGACTGCAAATATTGCGTCAACCGCCGCTCTAATGATACAGTCCGTACATCGTTTACGCCGCAGGAGCTTTGCGAGCTGACGCTCCAGTTTTATCGGCGCAACTATATCGAGGGGCTCTTTTTGAGCTCGGGGATCAGGCGTTCGCCGGATGAAACGATGGAGCAGATCTACCGGGTTCTTTTTTTGTTGCGCAGGCAGTATCATTTCAACGGCTATATTCATGTGAAGGGCATTCCGGGCGCATCTGCAGAGCTTGTGCAGGCAGTCGGGTATCTGGCAGACCGCATGAGCCTGAATCTCGAGCTGCCGACCGCACAGGGGCTGCAAAAGCTGGCACCGGGCAAGACACGGGAAAAGATACTGACACCGATGCGTCAGATACAGAATGGTATCAGGGAGCAGAAGCTGCTGTTGACAGATGGCGGCCGGATAGCAAAAAAGCCGGACAATGGCAGCAGTCTGTATCTGCCCGGGGATGGGCAGATATTGCGTGAAAAGAGCAGCTACGGTGTCAGCACAAGAAGTGGAAAGCAGGAGCGTTTTGTGCCGGCGGGACAGAGTACGCAGATGATCGTTGGCGCAACGCAGGAGAATGATTACCAGATTTTGACGATTGCTGAGTCTTTATATCGGAAGTTTGAACTGAAGCGTGTCTTTTACTCTGCTTATGTGGCATTGAATGAAGATAAAGATCTGCCGCAGGTAGGCACAAAGCCTCCTTTGCTCCGTGAGCACCGTCTGTATCAGGCGGATTTTTTACTGCGCTTTTACGGGTTTGCGGCAAAGGAGCTCTTGTCAGAGGAAAAGCCGAATTTTAATGTGTATCTGGATCCGAAGTGTGACTGGGCGATCCGGCATCTGGAATATTTTCCTGTTGAGATCAACCGTGCAGATTATGAAATGCTGCTCCGCGTTCCGGGGATCGGGGTGAAATCAGCGCAGCGGATCATGCGGGCGCGCAGATCGGCAAAACTGGATTTTGACCAGTTGAAACGGATTGGTGTGGTACTCAAGCGGGCGCATTATTTTATTACCTGCAACGGGAAAATGCTCTATCATACAAAGATTGAGGAAGATTATATTACCAGAAGGATCTTGGAGCTCGATCATGCCAAAAACTGGCAGATGGACTATCAGATGACTTATCGGCAGCTTTCTCTTTTCGATGACCGGAAGGAGGGGGTGACGGGATGATCACTTATCTTTGTGAGGATACGCCGGAAGGCATTTTTACGGCGGTCTATGATGCATGGGCGGCAAAGATCCCGGATGACAGGCTTCATCTGATGACGGAGCAGGAAATGAATTTCAGTCTGTTTACGGAATACCGGCAGGTGGAGACGGATCAGGAAAAAGCAGTCAAGGTGGCACGTTCCATCCGGCAGAAGATCGCAAATGAGGCATATATACAGGTGTATTATGCATCCTTGTCAAACGAAGAAGACAAGGTGGATGCAATCTACCATTTTTTAAAACAGGGATTCCGGTATGGAGCGCACGTTCTGGATATGCATGGTCTTGTGCAGGTATGCAGAGTATATGAGCTGTATCGGTCGGTAAGCAATGAAAATCAGAAATACAGAGGCTTTGTAAGGTTTGCGGAGATTGGCAGGCAGGGGTGTAAGATACTGCTTGCCAGGATCCGCCCGAAGAATCAGCTTCTGCCGCTTTTGGGACAACATTTCGCAGACCGGTTTGGGCAGGAAAATTTTGCGATCATAGATGATGAAAGGGCAATGGGATATTTTCATGGAGAGACGGCCTTTCTCTCCAAGGTGGATATGGCGCAGATAGACAGACTGTGGCAGGGGCAGCGTGATACGTTGTATGAGGAACTGTTTCAGACGTTCTTTCGCAGCATTGCCATCAAGGAGCGGGAAAACTATGTCTGCCAGAGGACGATGTGCCCAATCCGCTACAGGGATTATATGGTGGAGTTTTCCAGGGGAAAGGCAGATGAGGAAACACAGATGGCTGGCGGCAGGTTACAGATTGTGGAAAACAGAACAGAATCAATGGGGACAGGCACAAAACAGATGGGGAGTCATAAGATACAGAGAGAACACAAAGCATAGAGAAGCCTGCTATGGGAAAAAACACAAAATGGAAAAATTATTTCTGGGCAGGTACTCTGGTAGCAGCATTACTTGTCTGTCGGCTCGCACTCTGGCGTCTGCCCGAAAGAACTGTCGCATGGGCAGAAGATACGGTGCCAAAGCGTGTGGCACTTACTTTTGATGACGGTCCTTATCCGAATCTGACGAGACAGCTTTTGGACGGACTGCGGGAACGCGGCGTAAAAGCCAGTTTTTTTGTGGTGGGTGAAAATGCAAAGGCTTATCCGGATGTGATCGAAATGATGTATGAGGACGGACATCTGATCGGGAATCATACCTATCACCATGTACAGCTGACTGAGGTCGGAGAAGAGAAGTTTAAAGAAGAGATCCGTATGACAAATGCGGTGCTTTCTGAGATCACCGGAGAGACACCGGCCTTTATCAGACCGCCGTACGGGAGCTGGAATAAAAAGTACGAGGAAGAATTAAATCTTTTTCCTGTTTTGTGGACGGTGGATCCGCTTGACTGGTGCTGTAACAGCAGTCAATGTGTTTATCAAAGAGTAGTGACGACTGTGAAGGAAAATGATATTATATTGTTGCATGACTGCTATGAGACATCTGTGACTGCTGCACTTTCAATCGTAGACAGCCTGCAGGCACAGGGCTATGAATTTGTCACAGTAGACGAACTGCTGCTGGAGTAGTGCCGTGAAAATAAATATCATAGCAGGTCATATGATCATTGCACGGAATACGAGCCGGAGTATCAGAGCAGGCAAAGCAGAAAGAAGGCATAAAATGGATTTGTTTGAATATATGAGACAGAACACAATGGAAAAGGAGTCACCGCTGGCAGCGCGTATGCGACCGACGACATTGTCGGAAATTGTGGGACAGCGTCATATCTTGGGAGAAGACAAGCTGTTATATCGTGCGATCAAGGCGGACAAGCTCAGTTCCCTGATCTTTTACGGACCGCCGGGAACAGGTAAGACAACGATTGCCAAAGTGATCGCCAATACGACAAGTGCGGACTTTACACAGATCAACGCAACTGTGGCAGGCAAAAAGGATATGGAGGATGTTGTTGCAAAGGCGAAGGATACAATGGGGATGTATCAGAAAAAGACGATCCTTTTTATTGATGAGATCCACCGTTTTAACAAAGGACAGCAGGATTATCTACTTCCGTTTGTGGAGGACGGAACGATCATTCTGATCGGTGCGACAACGGAAAATCCATATTTTGAGGTAAATGGAGCTTTGCTGTCGCGTTCTATCATTTTTGAACTGAAGCCGTTGGAGCAGGAGGATATCAAGGATCTGATCATGCGGGCACTTACAGATGAAAAAAAGGGGCTTGGCAGCTATGGGGCGGAGATGGATGCGGACGCACTGGAATTTTTGGCGGATATGGCAGGCGGTGATGCAAGACATGCACTGAATGCGATCGAGATCGGTGTTCTGACGACGCAGCGCAGCGAGGACGGAAAGATCCATATTACATTGCCGGTTGCTTCAGAATGTATCCAGAAACGTGTTGTGAAATATGACAAGACAGGAGATAATCATTACGATACGATATCTGCGTTTATCAAGAGTATGCGCGGTTCAGATCCGGATGCAGCAGTTTATTATCTGGCAAAGATGCTGTATGCGGGAGAAAGCGTTACGTTTATAGCGCGCCGTATGATGATTTGTGCGGCGGAAGATGTGGGAATGGCGGATCCGAATGCCATTCAGGTTGCAACCAGTGCAGCACTTGCGGTAGAACGTGTCGGTATGCCTGAAGCGCAGATCATCTTATCGGAAGCAGTGATCTATATTGCGACCGCACCAAAGAGCAACAGTGCCAACAATGCAATCGCTGCAGCTATGGATTGTGTCAGAAAGACCGGAAATCTCAAAGTGCCGACGCATCTGCAGGATTCCCATTATAAGGGCGCTGCAAAGCTGGGACATGGGCTGGGTTATCAGTATGCACATGATTTTGATAAGCATTATGTACAGCAGCAATATCTGCCGGATGAGCTGACAGATTCTGTTTTTTATGAACCGTCAACAATGGGCTATGAAAGTAAAGTACAGGAGCATATGAAATGGTTAAAAGAAGAAAAGTAGACCGGCGGATGGTCATCATTTCGCTGGATGCAGTCGGAGCGAGAGATCTTGCTTATTTAAAAACATTACCGAATTTTCAGAAGCTGCGTGCACAGAGCGGGTATTGTGACCATGTGGAAAGTGTCTATCCATCCATTACCTATCCGGCGCATACGTCGATCGTGACAGGGAAAAAACCGCTGCATCATGGTGTTGTCAACAATCTGCGGCTGCAGCCCGGCAGAAAGAGCCCGGACTGGATGTGGCAGAAGCATTTTATCCATGGGAAGACTTTATATGAAGCTGCGGCAGAAAAAGGATACGTCACAGCATCTATCTTATGGCCTGTGACAGGGAAAAGCGGGATCCGGTATTGCGTACCGGAAATCTTTGCCAATCACTGGTGGCAGAGCCAGGTCATGGTATCGGCGACAAATGGACCGGTGCTGTATCAGATCGAGCTGTTAAAGAAGTTCGGACATCTGATGGATGGTATCAAACAGCCACAGCTTGATAACTTTGTTTATGCAGCAGCAGATTATACGATCCGCAAATATGATCCGCAACTGTTTCTGATCCATCTGACGGATGTAGATACCAACAGACATTTGTACGGACTGGATGCGCCACAGATCAAGGAAGCATTGGATCGTCACGATGAAAGACTGGGTGGCATTTGCCGGGCACTTGCTGAAACAGGAGACATGGAGAAAACGACAATCGTTGTGCTCGGAGATCATTGCCAGATGGATACCCATACAGTATTATATCCGAATTATTATCTGAAAAAAGCGGGGCTGATCCGGGCGACAGCAGACGGAAAGATCAAAGACTATGATTTTATCGCGCAGCACTGTGACGGCAGTTGTTATATTTATGCCGGAAAGAAATTGAAAAAACAAATGACACTTATGTCAGAGGACGAAAAGGAAGCTGTTATGAAGCATCTGAGAAGCTGCCTGCAGAAAATACCGCATCTGCATGAGATATTTTCCAGAAAGCATGCAGCTGCTCTGGGGGCGGACGGTGACTGCATCTGTATGTTAGAAGCAGAGCCGGGATATTACTTCCAGAATGGCATGGAAAAACCACAGGAAGACGTCGATCAGATGCAGGGGGAACGAATGCTGGCAACCCATGGGTATCTGCCGGCATTACCGGAATATGAAACCTTCTTTATGATGAGCGGATATGGTGTCAGTCAGGGAGAAATCCCTAAAATGTATTTATGGGATGAAGGACCGACACTTGCGTCAGTTCTTGGTGTAGACCTGCCTGATACGGATGGCAAAATAATAGAGCAGCTTTTAAAATAGCTGCTCTATCAAAAACTGATATACATCCTGGCTTTTGCGTTCCCATTTTTCACAGATAGACTGGGCAATCGTTTCTGTCGGAACAGAGATCGTCAGATCAAGTAGCGTCACATGCTTTTCTCTGGCAATCAGATGGGCTTTGTATTCGCCGTCGGTGCCTTTGAAGAACTCACTGCTTAAAGAAGCTTCTTCTTTTAAAGAAATGGATTTTTCCTGCAGGTAAGTCTCGATATCTTTTTTGATCTCCGGTGAAATTCTGTTTTCAAAAAATCCCAGTGTTGTTTTCCCTTCTTCGGTGATCAAAAGCTGTGTCCGGTTACGGATCGTGCGTTCCATGATCATATTGCTGTCCCGCAGCTGTGCCAGAACGGATTGCAGGTTCATATATGTCGTATATTCTTTTTCTAATATAAAGTCCGTGATCTGTGCTTTGGTCAGCGGAAAATCTACGCGGTTCAGCATATAAAGCACGATCAATTTATAAAGTGTCAACGGATCCTGTGTCATGGATACCCTTCCTTTCTATAAATGTCATGCATCAAAGATGCATGATGTAGCCCCGCCCCATCTGCGAAGCAGATTTATAATGGGCGGTGGTTCCCGAAATCCCTTCCCTGATAATGCCCGCCTGCTTTTAGTGCTTTATGCAGGTTGTTTAAAACATCACGTTTCTGCAGACTCCAGATAGGTGCGATCAACAGATCTTTTGGCCCATCGCCGGTGACTCTGTGCAGAACAATTGCAGGGTTTAAATGGTCAATGCAGCTGCAGAGCAGATCGATATAAGCTTCTTTTGAAAGACAGGAAAAAACGCCGCGCTCATATTCTGCCGCCAGATCTGTACCGCGCAGGACATGTAAAAGCTGCAGCTTGATCCCAAAGATATTTTTATGACTTAAGTAGTCAATGGTGGCGAGCATATCTGCCTGTGTCTCTCCCGGAAGTCCCAGAATGACATGGACGATCACGGGAACGGACATTGTCTGCAGCGTCTCAAGCGCTTCTTCAAAACAAGAGAGCGGATAGCCGCGGCGGATATAAAGAGCTGTTTTTTCATGGACAGATTGCAGCCCCAGCTCTATCCAGACAAATTTATCCGGAAATTCCATCTGGCATTGTTTTATCACATCGAGGACAGGAGCAGGCAGACAGTCCGGTCTTGTGGCAATAGAGATCCCGATGATCTTCGGATGGGAGAGCGCCATATGATACAAGGCATACAGCCGTTCAGGTGCTGCATACGTACCGGTGTATGCCTGAAAATAGGCAATAAAACGCTGCCCGGTCTGCTTGTTGCCAAAACGGGCAAGTGCCTGTGTGATCTGCGCATCGATTGAACTGTTCTGACGAATAGCAGTGGCGAATTCACCACTGCCGCCTGCAGAACAGAAGATGCAGCCACGCGTGCCACACGTTCCGTCTCTGTTTGGGCAGGTAAATCCGCCATCCAGTGCAATCTTATATATTTTTTCGCCGTATTTCTTTTTTAAATAGGCATTCAGGCTCTGGTACGGCTTATACAAAGCCTCCTCCCGGAGCTGGCTTTCTATCGGATCAGATGTGTGATTTGACAGCATTTGCAACAACCTCCGCAACACGCGGATCAAAAGCCTGTGGCATAATATTGTCATCACTGAGTTCATCATCGGAAACAAGAGAAGCAATGGCGAGTGCGGCAGCAAGCTTCATATCTTCTGTGATCTGTGTGGCACGACCTTCTAAAGCACCCTTGAAAATACCCGGGAATGCAACAACATTATTGACCTGATTCGGGAAATCGGATCTGCCTGTACCAACGACTCTGGCTCCGGCTGCTTTTGCAACATCAGGCATGATCTCAGGAACCGGATTTGCCATGGCAAATAAGATGGAATCCTGATTCATGGATTTTACCATTTCGGGCGTCACAATATTCGGAGCGGAAACACCGACAAAGATATCTGCACCCTTTAAAGCATCGGCAAGAGATCCTGTTTCATTATTTGGATTGGTTACCTCTGTCATTTTCTGCTGCATCCAGTTGAGGTTTTCGGAATCCTTTGAAATGATACCTGCCTTATCACACATGATCACATTCGGGAAACCATAAGTAAGGAGCAGTTTCGTGATTGCGACACCGGCACTTCCCGCACCGTTGATAACAACCTTGCAATCCTCTTTCTTCTTATTTACAACCTTTAAAGCATTGATAATACCAGCAAGTACGACAATTGCTGTTCCGTGCTGGTCATCATGGAAAACAGGGATGTTCAACGTCTGTTTCAGACGTTCTTCAATCTCAAAACATCTGGGAGCACTGATATCCTCCAGATTGATACCGCCATAGTTTGGCGCAAGGTAAGTGATGGTTTTGATCAACTCTTCCGTGTCCTGTGTATCCAGACAGATCGGTACGGCATTGACATTGCCAAATTCCTTGAACAGAACGCATTTTCCTTCCATAACAGGCATGGCGGCGAGCGGACCTATATTACCAAGACCGAGAACTGCGCTGCCGTCTGAGATAACGGCGACCGTGTTTGCCTTCATTGTATATTTATAGGCAGCTTCCGGATCCTCTGCGATCACTTTACATGGTTCTGCAACACCGGGGGTATAGGCAAGTGCAAGATCTTCTCTTGATTTGACAGATGCCTTTGCAGTAGTTTCCAGTTTACCGTTCCATTGTTCATGCAGCTTTAACGCCAGCTCTTTTGATGCCATTTTATTATCCTCTTTCTTTGCTGTAATGTAATAATTGATTGATTTACAATTACCTATAATGATATAACATCTTTTTGAGGTCTGCAATCCTTTACCACAAGAAAATGTAAAAAGTACTTTACTATTTAAAGTTATTTGTTATACTATAGAAGCAAATCGTAATGCGGAATGTTCTTTCTTATTTCATATTGTAGATGTGTGCAGTTATATGCAGACGAAATCCCCAATGAGTTTAGAATCGAATATAATATGCAAATAACGGAGCAGATGGTGGGATGAAATCTGGCTGGAACAGGAGGTAATAAAGTTAATGAGAGAAAAGTATGAATCTCTGGCATTAGCGGATTTAAAGGAAATTGCAAAATCCAGAGGAATCAAAGGCGTGTCCACGATGAAAAAAGCGGATGTTGTGGAAGCAATGCTTGCAGAAGATGAAAAAAGCAAAATAAATCCGGAAAAACTCAGTTCGGATCTGGACAGCGGAATGGAAGTTGGCGGAATCCTGGAGGTAATGCCGGACGGATATGGATTTATCAGAAGTGCAAATTATCTGCCGGGTGAAAATGATGTGTATGTGGCACCGAGCCAGATTCGTAAATTCGGGCTGAAGACCGGTGATATTGTTACCGGCAATACAAGAGTGAAGACGCAGGGAGAAAAGTTCAGTGCATTGTTATATGTCAAAAAGATCAATGGACTGCATCCGGCGGAACTGGAGCACAGGATCAGCTTTGAAGATCTGACGCCGATCTTTCCGGATGAAAGACTGAAGATGGAAACAAAAGGATCTTCCATTGCCATGCGCATCATGGATCTGATCAGTCCGGTCGGTAAAGGACAGCGTGGTATGATCGTATCACCGCCAAAGGCAGGTAAGACAACCCTTTTGAAAGAGGTTGCGAAGTCTATTAAAACGAATAACCCGGATATGCATCTGATCATTCTTCTGATCGATGAAAGACCGGAGGAAGTAACTGATATCAGAGAAGCAATCGAAGGTCCGAATGTAGAAGTGATCTATTCTACATTTGATGAACTGCCGGAGCATCATAAGCGTGTATCCGAAATGGTAATTGAGCGTGCGAAGAGACTGGTTGAGCTGAAAAAGGATGTGACGATCCTGCTCGACAGCATTACCAGACTGACACGTGCCTATAACCTGACCGTTCCACCGAGCGGCAGAACTTTATCAGGCGGTCTGGATCCGGCAGCTTTGCATATGCCAAAGCGTTTCTTTGGTGCAGCCAGAAATATGAGAGAGGGCGGAAGCCTTACCATACTGGCAACAGCACTTGTAGAGACTGGTTCCAAGATGGATGATGTGGTATACGAGGAATTCAAAGGAACCGGTAATATGGAAATGGTGCTTGACCGTAAGCTTTCCGAAAAACGTGTATTTCCGGCGATCAGTATTCCGAAGTCCGGTACAAGACGTGAGGATCTGCTCCTTTCGGATGAAGAACTGCAGGCGATCAATGTGATCCGTAAAGCACTTAACAGCATGAAGCCGGATGAAGCGGTGGAAAAGGTCATCGATATGTTTGTCAGAACGAGAAATAACGATGAATTTGTCAAGATGATACAGAAAATTAAATTTATTTAATAAAAAAGGCTTGCCATAGCGGAAAGCCTATGCTACAATAATAAAGCTGTTTATGTAGAAACGAAAGTAAATTCATATAGAGAGGTGAAAAAGATGAAAGAAGGAATCCATCCAAACTACTATCAGGCAACTGTAACCTGTAACTGTGGCAATACATTTGTAACAGGTTCAACAAAAGAAGATATCCACGTTGAAATTTGTTCTAAGTGCCATTCATTCTATACAGGCCAGCAGAAATCAGCTAGAACTGATGGACGTATTGATAAGTTTAATAAGAAATACGGCGTTGTTAGTAAATAGTTTGACGTAAAAGGTTGAGATTTCTTATCTCAACCTTTTTTTGTTATGGCGACGAGGAAAATGCACGCATTTATGCGGTGCATTTATGCCCTATTTATTAAGCTGTGCAGCAGGTTGTAGAAGTAAATATCTGCGCATAATGTGTTATGCATCAGAGATACGTAATGCAGCCCTGAGCATGGCGGAGTGATTTTATGCGAAGGGTTTCCGGAAAGAAAATCAAGTGTGGCGAAGCCGTGTCGCTGCAGCGCAGCGGGATTTTCGAGAGGAGATATAGAAATGACTAAGAAAAAAACGATCGATCATTACTCCGGCATTGGTGGGCAGGCGGTTTTGGAAGGTGTTATGATGAAAAATCAGGATACCTATGCAGTCGCAGTCCGTAAGCCGGATGGAAAGATAGAAGTCAAGACAGAGGAATACAAGCCAAGAACAGCCAAATGGACAAAGCTTCCGTTCATCCGTGGTGTGTTCGGCTTCTGGGATTCTCTTGTACTTGGCATGAAATGCATGACCTATTCCGCTTCTTTTTATGAGGAAGAAGAGGAGGAAGATACTGCACTGGATAAATTAGGAGATAAGCTCTTTGGCGAGAAAGCAGAAAATGTGCTGATGGGCATTACCGTTGTATTATCGCTTGTGATCGCGGTTGCACTGTTTATGCTGCTTCCGTATTTCCTGGCGGGCTTTCTGACAAAAGTAGTTGCCAATGAGACATTGCTGGCATTATTTGAAGGACTGATCCGACTGATCATTTTTCTTTTGTATGTATCTTTGATCTCTCTGATGAAAGATATCAGAAGAGTTTACCAGTATCATGGTGCAGAACATAAATGCATTAATTGTATCGAAAAGGGAAGAATCCTGAATGTAGAGAATGTCAAGAAAAGCTCCAGACAACATAAACGCTGCGGTACAAGTTTTCTGCTATTTGTTATGCTGGTCAGTATTATTCTGTTTTTCTTCATTCGTGTGGAACAGCCGGTTTTACGTGTGGCTCTCCGTATTTTACTGATCCCTGTGATCGCGGGTATCTCTTTTGAAATCATCCGTCTTGCAGGTAGAAGCAACAATATCATCGTACGGATCATTTCGGCTCCGGGGCTCTGGCTGCAGAAGCTGACAACGAAAGAGCCGGATGAAGATATGATCGAAGTGGCGATCGCATCAGTAGAGGCTGTATTTGACTGGAAGGCTTATTTTAAGACTGAGTTTGGCTATGATGTAGATGATGCGATGGAGGTAGAAGCTGAGTCAGAGAAGATCACGGAAGAGCTTGCGGCTGAAAACGCAGATGGAGCTATGCAGGATGCCGCTGCAGATGATGTAGAACCCGATACAGAAAACGGGAAAGCAGAGTAAGGATAGGGTAACAAGATGCAGTATGCCAAGCTCTATCAAATCGGAAAAGAACAATTACAAAAAGCAGGCATCACGGATGCAGAGCTCGATGCCAGACTTTTACTTGAATTTATATGTCATACGGATCGAAATGCCTTATATGCGCACGGAGATCTGGAAATAGAAGATGAAAAAATGCAGGATTTCCTGCAGCTGATTGAGAAACGGGCAGCACACATTCCGTTGCAGCACCTGACGGGGAAGCAGAATTTTATGGGACTGGATTTTCTGGTCAATGAACATGTGCTGATCCCCAGACAGGATACGGAGATTCTGGTGGAAGAAATCATGCGTGATCTGCATGATGGGATCAGGATTCTGGATATGTGCACAGGTTCCGGCTGTATTTTGTTGAGCCTTCTGCATTATTCCAATGATTGCGTCGGTGTTGGCGTGGATGTATCCGAGGATGCACTTGCAGTTGCCAGACAGAATGCAGACAGACTTGCAGAGAAGCAGGCAGTATTTATACAAAGTGATCTGTTTGAGAAGGTAGAGGGCAGCTTTGATTTGATTGTTTCCAATCCACCCTATATCAGATCACAGGAGATTGCTGGGCTGATGCCTGAGGTGCGTGAGCATGAACCGCATCTGGCACTGGATGGCAAGAATGATGGTCTGCATTTTTACAGAGAGATCATAAAGGAGGCAATGCTTCATCTGAAACGGGGCGGTCAGCTCTTTTTTGAAATCGGTTATGATCAGGGAGAAGCTGTACAAGCACTTCTTGCGGCGAACGGATATACAGAGATAGCAGTAGTAAAAGATTATGCCGGGCTCGACAGAGTCGTATATGGCACATTTCTTGGAGGAAGTTCAAATGTTTGATAAGTTAGAGGATTTATTGATCCGATATGAAGAGATCATGGGAGAGCTTAGTTCTCCGGGGATTGCGGATAACCAGGCAAGATTCCGCAAACTGATGAAGGAGCAGAGTGATCTGACACCTATCGTCAACGCTTATAAAGAATATAAAGAATGTAAGGAAACTGTTGCAGATTCGCTTTCCATGCTGGAGGGAGAAAGTGATGAAGAAATGCGTGAAATGCTGAAAGAAGAGATGAATACAGCAAAGAAGCGTATTGAAGAATTAGAGCATGAACTGAAGATCCTGTTGCTTCCAAAGGATCCGAATGATGATAAAAACGTTATCGTAGAGATCCGTGCGGGTGCAGGTGGAGATGAAGCGGCCCTGTTTGCTGCAGAGATCTACCGTATGTATGTGCATTATGCGGAAAGCAAGCACTGGAAGGTCGAGACGATGGAAATGGAGGAGATCGGTATCGGCGGTATGAAGTCCGTTACATTCATGGTAACAGGACAGGGTGCTTATTCCGTACTGAAATATGAATCCGGCGTGCATCGTGTACAGCGTGTTCCGGAAACGGAATCTGGCGGACGTATCCATACATCCACGATCACGGTTGCGGTAATGCCGGAAGCAGAGGATGTAGATGTTGTCATTGATGATAAAGATATCAGAATTGATGTCTGCCGTTCTTCGGGAGCAGGTGGACAGTGTGTCAATACAACTGACTCGGCGGTTCGTTTGACACATATCCCGACCGGTATTGTGATCTACAGCCAGACAGAAAAATCACAGATCCAGAATAAAGCAAAGGCATTCCAGCTGCTGCGTACCAAATTGTATGATTTAGAGCAGCAGAAGGCACATGATGCGGAAGCTGAGCTTCGTAAGAGCCAGGTCGGAACAGGAGACCGTTCCGAAAAGATCCGTACTTACAACTTCCCACAGGGACGTGTAACCGATCATCGTATCAACCTGACACTGTACAAGCTGGATAAGATCATGGACGGAGATATCCAGGAGATCATAGATGCCTGTATCGCCGCTGATCAGGCAGCTAAACTCGCAAAGATGAACGAATAGCACGAACGTGGATACAGAAAAACAGGGACTCCCCAAGACAGCTTGCTGATCTTGGGGAGCCCCTGTTTTTCTGTATCTATGTGAGTCGAACGAACATCGAGGAGACGAAAAGCGGCTTCGAGATGGCGTTCGTGCAAAAAGCCCCGGCTCAAAAGAGTCGGGACTTTACATTATCTGTTATTAGTTCTGCTCAAGAGCAAGCGTTCTTGTTGTCAGATCACAAACTTCTGAAGGTCCGTAATACTGGATAGCACCCGGATATGTGAAAGCTGTTTCAACAGCCCATGCATCTCTGTGTGCTTCGAAGTATTTGAATGGCTTGCCATCAAGCTCAACAAGAGCTTTTCTGATAACTGGCTTATCTTCACCATTTCTTCTTTCCATATTCATCATCTTTGTGATAGGCATACCACCTGCAACCCATTCTTCGGCCGGTTTAGACAGGTTAGAAACCTTTGAAAGGTATCCTGTGTAACCATACTGGATCAGCATGAATGCGTTGTAACCAAGTGAATAGCAGTAGTCTGCATCAAAGTTAGATGGGAATGCACATCTTCCTTCATATCCGAAGAAGTGATGCAGTGGGCTGAACTTGCCGTTGTATGTGCCTGCAGCTTTTCTCTTTGCCAGCTCGTCTTTTACAAGTGCAGAGAAGAGCTTTTCAGATTCAATCAGGGAAACCTGTACGTTTCCGTGAGGATCTCTTTCTAAGAATAACTGCTGCTGGATACCAACAGGAAGCAGATCAAATACTGCAAAGGAAGCAGGTGTCAGACCGTTTTTGATGAATTCATATTTGTCATTCCAGCTTGGAAGAGCGTTGAAGGCATCTGTCTTGCTGCCTGCAAGAAGCTCGTTGATCTCAGCGATCAGTACAGAGAATTCAGGAACGAATTCTACGATTCCTTCCGGGATGATCGCAACACCGAAGTTATCTCCGTTAGCTGCTCTCTTTTCTACAGAATCAGCAATGTAGTTTGCAATAGAAGAAAGAGACATTTTCTTTTCTTTTACTTCTTCACCGATTAAGCAGATGTTTGGCTGTGTCTCAAGTGCACATTCCAGAGCAACGTGAGAAGCGGAACGTCCCATAACTTTGATGAAATGCCAGTACTTCTTAGCAGAGTTGGCATCTCTTTCAATGTTACCGATCAGCTCTGAATATGTCTTTGTAGCTGTATCGAAACCGAAAGAAGCTTCGATATCTTCGTTCTTCAGGTCGCCGTCGATTGTCTTAGGACATCCGATTACCTGGATACCTGTGTTGTTTGCTGCCATGTACTCAGCCAGTGTGGCAGCGTTTGTGTTAGAGTCATCACCACCGATGATAACGATAGCTGTCAGACCGTTCTGCTTTGCATTTTCAGCAACGATAGCAAACTGTTCTTTTGTTTCAAGTTTTGTTCTGCCGGAACCAATGATATCAAAACCACCGGTATTTCTGTATGCATCGATGAAAGCGTCATCAAATACAACATAGTCGTTCTTTAACAGTCCGTCCGGGCCACCCTTGAAGCCGTACAGTACGTTGTCAGGATTTGTAGCCTTTAAGGCATCGTAAAGACCTGTAATAACGTTGTGTCCGCCGGGAGCCTGTCCGCCGGAAAGAATAACACCTACAACCTGCTTTTTAGCAGCGGATGTATTCTGACCTTTTTCAAATGTGATCTCCTTTTTACCGTATGTGTTAGGGAAGAGAGCTTTGATCTTATCCTGATCAGCTACGCTCTGTGTATCAGCGCCTTCCTTAACGCAGATTTCTGCGATACCATTTCTGAGCATGCCCGGAAGCTTTGGGCTATACTCATATCTTGCTTTCTGAAGTGGTGAAAGATTCATGATTGTTCTCCTTTTTTCCTTTATTTTAAATATAGGGCTGCCATAAGGCAGCCCCAAAAAAATCAGTTTAGATCTTATAACTGAGGACCAGCTGCTACAAGAGCTTTACCAGCATCGTTTGTTGTATACTTAACGAAGTTCTTCTGGAATCTTTCAGCAAGGTCTTTTGCTTTTGCTTCCCATTCAGAAGCATCTGCATATGTGTCACGAGGATCAAGAATTCCGGAATCTACTCCAGGAAGTTCTGTAGGAACTTCGAAGTTGAACATAGGAATTGTCTTTGTAGGAGCTGTCTTGATGTCGCCATTTAAGATAGCATCAATAATTCCACGTGTATCTTTGATTGTGATACGTTTTCCTGTTCCGTTCCATCCTGTATTTACAAGATAAGCTTTAGCGCCGTTAGCGTTCATCTTCTTAACAAGCTCTTCGCCGTATTTTGTAGGATGCAGCTCTAAGAATGCCTGTCCGAAGCAAGCTGAGAATGTAGGTGTTGGCTCTGTGATTCCACGCTCTGTACCAGCAAGTTTTGCTGTGAATCCTGATAAGAAGTAGTACTGTGTCTGTTCTGGTGTCAGGATAGATACTGGAGGAAGTACGCCGAACGCATCTGCTGATAAGAAGATTACGTTGTCAGCTGCAGGACCTGCAGATACACCATTTACCTCTGCTGCAATGTTGTTGATGTGAGAGATCGGATAAGAAACACGAGTATTCTCTGTTACGCTCTTATCATTGAAGTCGATCTTTCCGTCTGCTGCAACAGAAACGTTCTCAAGAAGAGCATCTCTTCTGATTGCGTTATAGATATCCGGTTCAGATTCTTTGTCAAGACCGATAACTTTAGCGTAGCATCCACCTTCAAAGTTGAATACACCGTTGTCATCCCAGCCGTGCTCATCATCACCGATCAGACGTCTCTTTGGATCTGTAGAAAGTGTTGTCTTACCTGTTCCTGAAAGACCGAAGAAGATAGCTGTATGCTTTCCTTCCATATCGCAGTTAGCAGAGCAGTGCATAGAAGCGATACCCTTAAGTGGTAAGTAGTAGTTCATCATAGAGAACATACCCTTCTTCATTTCTCCGCCGTACCATGTATTGATGATAACCTGTTCTCTGCTTGTGATGTTGAATGCTACACATGTCTCAGAGTTAAGACCAAGCTCTTTGTAGTTTTCAACTTTAGCCTTAGAAGCATTGTATACAACGAAATCTGGCTCGAAGTTCTTTAATTCTTCTTCTGTAGGTTTGATGAACATGTTTGTAACAAAGTGAGCCTGCCAAGCAACCTCAACGATGAAACGAACTGCCATTCTTGTATCAGCGTTTGCGCCACAGAATGCATCAACTACGAATAATCTCTTGTTGCAGAGCTCTTTCTTAGCGATATCTTTTACTGTTGCCCATACGTTTTCTGGCATTGGATGGTTATCATTCTTGTAGGCATCAGATGTCCACCATACTGTGTTTTTAGAGTTCTCATCCATAACGATGTATTTGTCTTTAGGAGAACGACCTGTATAGATACCTGTCATAACGTTAACAGTATCAAGCTCTGTGTTCTTTCCTACTTCATAACCCTCGAGACCAGCTTTTGTCTCTTCTTCGAAAAGCATTTCGTAAGAAGGGTTGTAGACAACTTCAGTTGTTCCGGTAATACCGTACTTTGTTAAATCGATGTTTGCCATTTTTTTTACCTCTTTCTTTATAGTATTATTGCATCACCTGCAGAGCAGGTAATAAGCCTTTTTAAGAGAAGCCGCAGTTATGCGCTCTCCGCTTCTTATTATACATTATAAACGCGTAAAATCAATAAAAATATTTGAAATTATAGGAGAATTTGGCATAACTAACAATTAAGAATAAAAGGCTGTGAAAAACGGTAAACGGAATGTAAATATTCTGTAAAGCAGGTTGCAAATGAAAAAAGGCGGTGTTATACTGCTTTCGTATTCAAAAAACAGGAGGTGACAGGCATGGACAGCCCTGACGGTAATAGTCGAAGTACGAAATACGGTGTAAGTTCTGAAAAAGAATACAGATGGCTGCGTATGTCTGATCTGCAGCTGTTTTTGAATCATGGGAAATTCAGAGAAATTTCCTGTTATTTGTCATGCTGAAATTGAGGTAATGACAGAATATTGTATCTTTTTCCCTGCACCGTATGAATTGTTCTATGGTGCATTATTTTTTTAATAAGGAGGAAGATACGATGACGAAGTATGTAGAAGAACTGATCCGGATCATCCGCAGCAATCTTTCCAAGGAAGAACTGGCTGACCGGTTATCCGATTACCATGATAATGATATTGCAGAAAGTCTGGAGTCTCTGACCGAGCAGGAACGTAAAAAACTGTATGCGGTACTTGGCATGGAACGCATGGCAGAGATATTTGCGTATGTAGACGATGCGGAGCCGTATTTAAAGGAATTGTCACTGGAAAGCGTGGCAAGACTTGTTTCCGAAATGGATTCCGACGATGCGGTTGATATGCTCGAAGAGCTGGACGAAGAAGAAAAGAGCAGGATCCTTGCCATGCTGGACGAAGAAGCGGGAGAGGATGTCAAGCTGCTTTTGTCTTATGAGGACGATGAAATCGGTAGTCTGATGACGACAAATTTCATCGTGATCCATAAGGATCTGACTGTCAGACAGGCAATGCGTGAGCTTGTCAAGCAGGCGGGAGAAAACGATAACATTTCCACGATCTATGTAACAGACAGAAGCGGTAAGTTTTACGGAGCCATTGAACTGCAGGATCTGATCATTGCCAGGGAATATACCGAGCTTGACGATCTGATCAGTAAATCTTATCCGTATGTCATGGATCATGAAAAGATCAGTGACTGTATCGAAAAGATCAAGGATTATGCGGAGGATTCCATTCCTGTTCTTTTGGAAGATCACAGTATTGCAGGTATTATAACAGCGCAGGATATCATTGAGGTTGTCGATGACGAAATGGGTGATGATTATGCAAAGCTTGCCGGTTTGACTGCAGAAGAGGATCTGCATGAGACGACAAAGGAAAGCATGAAAAAAAGACTGCCATGGCTGATCATTCTGCTGTTTCTCGGAATGGTGGTATCGACTGTGGTCGGTGCGTTTGAAACGGTTGTTGCGGTCTTACCGATCGCCATGTGTTTCCAGTCCCTGATCCTGGATATGGCGGGAAATGTCGGAACGCAGTCACTTGCCGTAACGATCCGTGTGCTCATGGACGAAAATCTGACAACAAAACAGAAGTTCCTTTTAATAGGAAAGGAATGCAAGATCGGATTTTTCAACGGGGCATTCCTCGGTATTCTGGCATTGATCTTTTTAGGACTGTATATCTTCCTATTTAAACACTACAGCATTGCATTCTCTTTTTTTATCTCCGGTTGTGTCGGTGCATCCCTGATCGGTGCAATGGTGGTGTCCAGCCTTGTCGGTACGATCGTTCCGATGCTGTTTAAAAAGATAGGAGTTGATCCTGCAGTTGCTTCCGGCCCATTGATCACAACGATCAATGATCTGGTTGCGATTGTGGTATATTACGGACTGGTCATGCTCATACTTATTGATATGCTGCATCTGGGGTAATGCAATTTTATGATTCCTGTGGCGCTATTTATTGTTTTTACCACCGGACAAAAATGGCACTGCACATTTTTCATTAAATACGGTAATGAGCGGCCCCATAAAAAAGGCAGTTACGATCGTGCCAACCCCGACAAGGGCAGACAGACCGGAAAGCTTACCGCCGCCTAAAAAGAAAATACCGCAGCCGAGCAGCACACATACAAGATCTGTGCCGATCCGGATAAACTGAAATTTCCCAATCTTGTATTTGTTTGTCAGAACAAGCGCCACAGCATCATAGGTGGAAACGCCGAGATCCGCTGTCATATAAAAGGCAGATCCAAAGCACAGAATAATGATTGCGACGATCAGGCAGATGGCGCGGAATAACAGGGATGGCTGTGGAAACAGCTTTTGCAGTGAATCATACGTAAACTGCGTGATATAACCGAGCAGAAACAGATTGATAAAGGTTGCGATTCCGATGTAGTGCCTGTCGGTAAAAAAGGCAAAGCTTAAAAGCAGCAGATTGACAATCACATAAAGTGTGCCAAAAGAAATCGGGATCACCGAGGATAGCCCGCTCATAAAGGACTGGAACGGATCAACGCCGAAAGAAGCCAGCTTAAAGATGCCGACGCTGATCGCGCAGATGATAACACCGAATAAGGACATAAAAATTCTCTTATGTAACATAATAATTCTCCTGTTTTAATAGTAAGATGGGCATTTATATATTATGGGCTCATTGTAATAAAATAGCTGTTCAGAATCATCCGCAAAATGCTACGCAGTCTGACTCTGAATAGTTATATAATAGGAAAAGAAACTGATAAAATCTAGCAACATATTGATCTGGAATGAAAGGATAACGATGGAGCATGGCAGAATATGAAGCTCTAACACATACATTTGATCCGGTATATAATGCGGATTCACAAATTTTGATTCTGGGAACCTTTCCGTCAGTAAAATCAAGGCAGCAGCATTTTTATTACGGCCATCCGCAAAACCGGTTCTGGAAGGTGCTTGCTGCAGTTACCGGGGAACAACTACCTGTTTCCATAGAAGAAAAGAAGGATTTGTTATTCAGAAATCATATTGCGGTCTGGGATGTGATCCATAGCTGCAGTATCATCGGTTCCAGTGACAGCAGTATCAAAGATGTTGTTCCAAATGACATTGCAGGGCTGCTGAAAAAAACGAAGATCCGCATCATAGCCGGGAATGGAAATAAAGCGTGTGAGCTGTATCAGAAGTACTGCCAGATGCAGACAGGATGCGGAATTATGCGTCTTCCATCCACAAGCCCTGCCAATGCAGCATGGAATTTTGACAGACTATGTGACAGTTACAGGCAGTTATTTGTGCAAAATATTGCTTTACAAGAATTATGAGGATACGTATAATACAACTTATATGATGAATGCATGGCAGACTACAGGGATCGGAATTTACTGATCTGTAGGAAGCAGGAGTTAACTAAGAGAAAAAGGAGAAAAGGCTCACATGAAAAAAGAAACCGTGATCGTGTTAGATTTTGGTGGACAGTATAATCAGCTTGTGGCAAGACGTGTCCGTGAGTGCAATGTGTACTGTGAGATTTATTCTTATCGAACAGACATTGCAAAGATTAAGGAAATGAACCCGAAGGGTATTATCTTAACAGGAGGGCCAAACAGTTGTTATGAGCCGGATTCTCCTACGTATTCCAAGGAACTTTTCGAGCTTGGTATTCCGGTACTCGGACTTTGCTACGGTGCACAGCTTATGATGCATGTGCTGGGAGGAAAGGTCATTACACCGGAAGTCGGTGAGTATGGCAAGACAGAGATCAACTATATGGAAAATGCGGTTCTGTTTAAAGGGCTTCCTTCCAAGTCCATTTGTTGGATGAGCCATTTTGACCGTATTTCCGAGCTGGCTCCGGGATTTGAGGTTGCTGCTTATACAGCAGACTGTCCGATCGCCGCAGCACAGAATGTAGAGAAAAATCTGTATGCGATCCAGTTCCATCCGGAAGTTCTGCATACAGTAAATGGTACAGAGATGATCAAAAACTTTGTACGCGGTGTCTGTGGCTGTGTCGGTGACTGGAAGATGGATACCTTTGTAGAGCATACGATCAAGGATGTCCGTGAAAAGGTTGGAGATGGAAAGGTGCTTTTAGCACTTTCCGGCGGTGTGGATTCCTCTGTACTGGCAGCACTGCTTGCAAAGGCCATCGGTCCACAGCTTACCTGTGTATTTGTAGATCACGGTCTTCTCAGAAAAAATGAAGGCGACGAGGTTGAAGCCGTATTCGGAAAAGGCGGCAGCTTTGATATCAACTTCATCCGTGTCAATGCACAGCAGCGTTACTATGATAAATTAGCCGGTGTCACAGAACCGGAGCAGAAGAGAAAGATCATCGGAGAGGAATTCATCCGTGTATTTGAAGAAGAAGCAAAGAAGATCGGTGCGGTAGATTTCCTGGCACAGGGAACAATCTATCCGGACGTTGTAGAATCAGGACTTGGCGGTGAATCCGCAGTGATCAAATCCCACCACAATGTTGGCGGACTTCCTGATTTCGTAGATTTTAAAGATATTGTAGAACCGCTTCGCAACCTGTTTAAAGACGAAGTCAGAAAGGTGGGTCTGGAGCTCGGACTTCCGGAATACCTTGTATACCGCCAGCCATTCCCGGGACCGGGACTTGGCATCCGCATCATTGGTGAAGTCACAGCGGAAAAGGTGCGTATCGTGCAGGATGCAGATGCGATCTACCGCGAAGAAATAGACAAGGCGGCAGCATCCTACAAGGCAGAAAACGGCAAAGAAGCCCCCTGGATGCCAAACCAGTACTTCGCAGCTCTTACCAATATGCGTTCTGTCGGCGTTATGGGTGATGAGCGTACTTACGACTACGCCGTTGCAGTCCGTGCAGTCCGCACGGTAGACTTCATGACAGCGGAAGCCGCAGAAATCCCGTTTGCAGTTCTGCAGACCGTAATGAGCCGGATCATCAATGAAGTAAAGGGAGTCAACAGAGTATTCTACGACCTGACGAGTAAACCGCCGGGGACGATTGAGTTTGAATAAATCGAGTTGCTTAAAAAAGCCAGTGTTTATGCGGGTTTCAGCGATT
>OGYC01000218.1_pt1 | contig 65035 bp, 61 predicted proteins | sample 1576461 | NCBI WGS metagenome assembly OGYC01 (sample SAMEA3541569, study PRJEB24748) | human gut metagenome | biome: human gut; feature: human-associated habitat; material: faeces | place: China | collected 2012 | reverse complement strand
TTGAATTTTTGGCGTAAGTGGCGTAAGTTTGGCGTAAATCCGCTTTTGCGCATCCCAAAAACCAAGCAATTTCAAGGCTTTGCGGTGTCTCTTAGTACATGCCGTCCATGCCGCCCATACCGGCGGGAGCCGCGGGTGCGGGAGGCTCGGGCTTGTCGGCGACCAGCGCCTCGGTGGTCAGCACCATGGAGCTGACGGACGCGGCGTTCTCCAGCGCGGAACGGGTGACCTTGGCAGGATCGACGATACCGGCGCCGATCATGTCGCAGTAGACCTCCTTGTAGGCGTCGAAGCCGTAGCCGACCTTGCGGCTGCTCTTGATCTTCTCAAGCACCACGCTGCCGTCCACACCGGCGTTCTTGGCGATCTGGCGGACAGGCTCCTGCAGCGCGTTGACGATGATCTTCACGCCGGTCTTCTCGTCGCCCTCGACCTTGCCGATGAGCTTCTCAACCGCGGGAACGGCATTGACGTAGGCCGTGCCGCCGCCGGCGACGATGCCCTCCTCGACCGCCGCGCGGGTCGCGTTCAGAGCGTCCTCAATGCGCAGCTTCTTTTCCTTCATCTCGGTCTCGGTGGCAGCGCCGACCTTGATGACCGCCACGCCGCCGGCGAGCTTCGCCAGACGCTCCTGCAGCTTCTCCTTGTCGTAGTCGCTGGTGGTGACGGCGATCTGCGCGCGGATCTGGGACACGCGGTCCTTGATGGCCTGCTTGTCGCCGGAGCCGTCCACGATGGTGGTGTTCTCCTTGGTGACCTTGACCTGACGCGCACGGCCGAGCATATCGACGGTCGCGCTCTTGAGCTCGTAGCCAAGCTCCTCGGAGATGACCTGGCCGCCGGTGAGGATGGCGATATCCTGCAGCATCTCCTTGCGGCGATCACCGAAGCCGGGCGCCTTGACGCACACGACGTTCAGCGTGCCGCGCAGACGGTTGACGATCAGGGTGCTCAGCGCCTCGCCCTCAACGTCCTCGGCGATGATGACCAGCTTCTTGCCGCTCTGGACGAGCTGCTCGAGGATGGGCAGAATGTCGGAAATGACGGAGATCTTCTTATCGGTGATGAGGATGTAGGCGTCGTCCACGACGGCCTCCATCTTCTCGGTATCGGTGACCATGTAGGGGGTGATATAGCCGCGGTCGAACATCATGCCCTCGACGACCTCGGAATAGGTCTCGGCGGTCTTGGACTCCTCGATGGTGATCACGCCGTCGGCGCTGACCTTTTCCATAGCCTCGGCGATCAGCTTGCCGATGAACTCGTCGCCGCTGGAGACGGTGCCGACGCGGGCGATATCGTCCGTGCCGTTGACCTTCTGGCTGTTGGCCTTGATGGCCTCAACCGCGGTCTCAACGGCCTTGGCCATGCCCTTCTTCATCACGATGGGGTTCGCGCCGGCGGCGAGGTTCTTCAGGCCCTCGCGGATCATCGCCTGCGCGAGCAGGGTGGCGGTGGTGGTGCCGTCGCCCGCGACGTCGTTGGTCTTGGTGGAGACCTCGCGCACGAGCTGCGCGCCCATGTTCTCGAACGGATCGGGCAGCTCGATCTCCTTGGCGATGGTCACGCCGTCGTTGGTGATGAGCGGAGCGCCGAACTTCTTGTCGAGCACGACGTTGCGGCCCTTGGGGCCGAGGGTGACCTTCACGGTATCGGCCAGAGTATTGACGCCGACTTCAAGCGCCTTGCGGGCCTCTTCGCCGGATTTAATGAGCTTAGACATAAGAGTGTACCTCCATTAGAAATTCCGCGGAACGCGAAAATAGTTTAGATTATTTTTGCCGCGACATGTGCGTGGCAAAAATACTTTGACCCAGCCGCCTTGGGCGGCGTCGCCAGTCCGCAGACTGGTGGTGGGGAATCCAAAGGGGGAGCCTGCTCCCTCTTTGCGCATTTTACTCAACGATGGCAAGGATATCAGACTGACGGACGACGGTGTATTCCTCGTCGTCGACCTTGACCTCGGTGCCGGAATACTTGCTGGTGATGACCTTGTCGCCGGGCTTGACGGTCATAACGACGTCGTGGCCGTCGACCATGCCGCCGGGGCCGACGGAAATGACCTCGGCGATCGAGGGCTTCTCCTTAGCGCTGGCAGTCAGGATGATGCCGCCCTTGGTGGTTTCTTCGGCCTCGAGCATCTTGAGGATGACGCGGTCGGCAAGCGGAGTGAGTTTCATGGGAATGTGCCTCCTTCTATATTTCACAAATTTGAAAAAACAAATTCACCGTTGGTTAGCACTCATTACGGCCGAGTGCTAACCAACGGTGCTATCATAGCGCAAGGGAGGGAAGATTGCAAGGGGATTTTATGAAAAATCCGGTCGATTTGCAAAAATTCACAGTTTGGTAAAATTCTCTCAGCGCGCCGTCGCGTTCGGGTCGCAGCCGGCAGGGCCGAAGAAATTGAGCTTTTTGTCCGCCAGGCGGAGCGTCACGTCGTGCGAATGGGAGCACTCGCCGTCCAGACAGGTCACGATGTCGCCGTTGTCGGAGTGGATGCGCACGACCTTCGCTGTGGAAAAGCGCACCACGTCCTTCGGGAGCTTTTCGTGGTTTCCTGCGGAGTAGTCCGGGAAGAGCCGCGCGAAGCGGAGCTTGCTGATGTTCTTCACCAAAACCGTGTGCAGCACGCCGTCGTTCATCCGCGCCTCCGGCACCGGCGTGGAGCCGCCGCCGTAGTAGCGTCCGTTGCACATGGAGACGAGGGCGAAGTCGTCCTCGATCCTCTCCTCGTCCAGCCAGACCGTCCAATGCCGTCCGATGCGGCCGAAGATGCCGTTCGCCGCCACGCTGACCAGATAGCTGCCGCGCCCGCTCAGGTGCGGATTGGCGCTGAACTTATGCACGCTCTCGGCAATGCGCGCGTCGATGCCCGAGCAGGCGATCGTCAGGCAGTAACGCCCGCTGCAGTCGATGAGGTCGAGCGCCTGCGTTTCGCCGTTCCAGAGATTTTCCGCATCGAGAAACTTTTCGTAGTCCGCGCCGAAGTTTTTGAGAAAATCATTGCCCGTGCCGATGGGGATACAGGTCATCGCGGCGTTGGCATAGCCCGCGATGCCGTTGGCGACCTCATTGACCGTGCCGTCGCCGCCGCAGGCATAGAGCCGCACCTCTTCTCCGCTCTCGGCGAGGCCGCGCGCGAGCGTGGCCGCGTGGCCGACTGACGCGGTGAGCATACACTGTACGTCCAGACCGTGCTTTTCCCGCAGCGCCTCTGCCATCGCATAAATGCGCTGGCGGCTGTCGTTCTTACCGGCCGACGGATTGATGATAAAAATGTGTTTCAAGGTACAGGTCCCCCGTTTCGATGACGCGGCGGGAGAAACCTCCCCCGCGCAGACTCTCTTCTTTAAATCATAGCGCATACTGCGTAAAAAATGCAATGAACATTTTATGAAAAAGTGTCACAACCGGAGCGCGGTGCAGAAGCCTTAACGAAAAATTAACACCGGCGTCCCCGCGGACCGCCGGTGTTCGTTTTATCTCAGAGCCGCTTCCCGTACATGAACAGGTCGCACTTCAACATACCGTTGTAGAGCTTGCGCTTTTTGTCGGCTATGCGGCCGAAGCAGCGCTCAAACTCCGTGTGCGACGAGAGCACATAAACGCGCCAGGTCTCCGGCAGCTTGTCTATCGCGCGGCCGAAGGCGCGGTAAAGCTCCTCGGCCTCCTTCTGCTCAAGCAGACGCTCACCGTAGGGCGGATTCGTCACAACGCGCCCATACTGCCCGCCCCAGTGGAAGCGCGTCGCATCGTCCACCTCAAAGCGCACCGTATCGTCCACCTCGGCAAGCTCCGCGTTGTGCCGCGCGATCTCAATGGCGTGCGGGTCGATGTCGCCGCCCCAGATCTCGTAGGTCTTGTCGTGAAATTCGTTGTCCATCGCCTCGTCCGCCGCGTCGAGCCATATCCTTTTGTCCACCATCGCCCAGTGCTGCGCGGCAAAGCTGCGGTTCAGACCCGGGGCGCGGTTCCTGGCGATCAGCGCCGCCTCGATGGCGATGGTGCCGCTGCCGCAGAAGGGGTCGCAGAACGGGTCACGCCCGTTGTAGTGCGAGAGCTTCACCAACGCGGCGGCCAGCGTCTCCTTGAGCGGAGCCGCTACGCCGACGGCGCGGTAGCCGCGCTTGTAAAGCCCCTCGCCGCTTGCGTCGAGGCAGAGCATCACCTCGTCCTTCATGATCGAGAAACGGATCTGATAGCGCTTGCCGGTCTCCGGCAGCGTTTGCAGCCCGTAGGCCGCCCCGAGCCGCTCGACGACCGCCTTCTTCACGATGGACTGGCAGGCGGGAACGGAGTGCAGCGTGGAGTTGATGGAATAGCCCGTCACGGGGAACTCGCCCTCGCGGGGGACCCAGTCCTCCCAGCGCACGGCGCGGGTGCCCTGAAAGAGCGTTTCAAAATCCGTCGCGCGGAAGCTCGCGAGCACGAGCAGCACGCGCGCACCGCAGCGCAGGTTGATGTTCAGCCGCGCGAGGTCGCGCTCCTCGCCGCGGCACAGCACACGCCCGTTTTCCACGCGGACGTCGGCAAGACCGAGCTTTTTCACTTCATCGCCCACCAGGCTCTCGAGCCCCAGCAGGCAGGGAATGGCAAATTGCAGCATGGCGTTTCCATCGCTTTCCTCTTTCGTTTTTTCCAGTATAGCGGACGCGGCGCAAAAACGCAATCGTCCGCGCGCAAAAAAAGCATGGTAATTCCCCTCGCCCTATGGTATACTATGGAAAAGCCCCAAAGGAAAAGCCCCAAACGCCCCTCCGGCGGGCAATGTAACGTTAAAGTTGCGCGTCGGACAGGCAAAAACGCAAAACGCAAGCGCAGGTTGGTGGAAAAAACACGGCGTGGGCGGTAGGATAACCACACAGAGAGAAACGGAGGAACAGGGAAATGGCCTTTGGCGAAAAGCTGCAGGAGGTCCGAAAGCAAAGCGGCATGACGCAGGAGACCTTTGCCGAGCAGCTGCACGTCTCGCGGCAGGCGGTGTCGCGTTGGGAGTCCGGCCGCGGCTACCCGGAGATCGAAAAGATCCTCTACATCTGCCACCGCTACCACACGACGCTCGACGCGCTCTTCGCTGACGAGCTTCCGCCCGTCGAGGCGGAGGAGGCCGAGGTCGAGCAGCCCATCGCCGGCAAGCCGCTCAAGCGTTCCTTTGTTGACTTTCTCAGCAATCTTTCCCCCTATGACAAGCTCATCGGCGGCACGCTGATCTTTATCGTTCTGCTCTCGCTGATGGCGCTTGCCCACAGCATGAAAGGAGGTTCGGGAGGCAACATGACATTCGTATGGATCGCCGCCATCGTCATTTTCGGCATTGCCGAGGCGGCGACGGCGGGGCTGGTCTCCATCTGGTTCGTGGCGGGCGCGGTCGCCGCGCTGCTCGCGCTGGAGCTCGGCGCGGTGCTCTGGCTGCAGATCGTCGTCTTTCTGGCAGTCTCTATCGCGGCGCTGATCGCAACGCGCCCGCTGGCGCACAAAATGCTGGATAAGACCATCGTTCCCACCAACGCCGACCGCGTGCTGCACCACACGGCCAAGGTCACCGAGACCATCGACAACGAAAACACCACCGGCGCCGTCTACATCGACGGCAAAACATGGACCGCCCGCAGCGAGGACGGCGACGTGATCGCCCGCGGCTCCATGGTCACCATCGTCCGAATGGAGGGCGTCAAGCTCTTCGTCAGAAAAGAAAGGGAGGAACCGTAATATGCCTATCGCATCCATTTTCAACTACATCGGCGTCATCGTGCTCGTCGTGCTCGTGCTCATTCTTGTTGTGAGCAACATCCACGTCGTGCAGCAGTCCCGCGCCTACGTCGTCGAGCGTCTCGGCGCGTACAGCGCGACCTGGAACGTCGGCCTGCACCTGAAGATCCCCTTCATTGAGCGCGTGGTCAAGAAGGTCAGCCTCAAGGAGCAGGTCGCCGACTTCGATCCCCAGCCCGTCATCACCAAGGATAACGTCACCATGCAGATCGACACGGTCATCTATTTTCAGATCACCGACCCCAAGCTCTACACCTACGGCGTCGAGCACCCGATGAACGCCATCGAGAACCTGACCGCCACGACGCTCCGCAACATCATCGGCGAAATGGAGCTTGACCAGTCCCTCACCAGCCGCGACGTCATCAACGCCAAGATGCGCTCCATCCTTGACGAAGCGACCGACCCCTGGGGCATCAAGGTCAACCGCGTGGAGCTCAAGAACATTCTGCCGCCCAAGGAAATTCAGAACGCCATGGAAAAGCAGATGAAGGCCGAGCGCGAGCGCCGCGAGTCCATCCTGCAGGCCGAGGGCCAGAAGCAGAGCCAGATCCTCGTCGCCGAGGGCGAAAAGCAGTCCACCATCCTCAAGGCGGACGCCGAGAAGCAGGCCGCCATCCTCCACGCCGAGGCCGAGCGTCAGGCTGCCGTGCTGCGCGCCGAGGGCGAGGCCGAGGCCATCATGAAGGTGCAGACCGCGCTGGCGGACTCCATCAAGCTCCTCAACAACGCCAACCCCAACGATCAGGTCGTCAAGCTCAAGGCGCTCGAATCCTTTGAAAAGGCCGCCGACGGGCAGGCGACGAAGATCATCGTCCCTAGCGAGATCCAGAGCCTTGCGGGCCTTGCCGCAAGCTTCAAGGGCCTGCTGGAGGACGAGAAGAAGTAAATCCCGCACCGCGAAGGAGAGCGCTTTTGGCGCTCTCCTTTTTTGTAACCGTTTTGTAGTGACTTCTCTTTGGTGATATGATACAATAGTGACATACAGAAAAAGCAGAGGAGGAACGACATGAAAAAAAGACTTTTTGCGCTGCTGCTTGCCGCGGCGCTCACGCTGACGCTCGCCGCCTGCGGCGAAAAAACCAACGCAGACACGCCGCTGCCCGACGAGCCGCCGGAGCCTGTCGCCGAGCAGCCCGCCACGGACGATGAATGGCTCGCCCTGCACGCGGACGATGTGCTGCTGCGCACGGAGCCGTTCACCCTCTGCGAGGGCAGGACGGCGACGCTTGAGCTATACGGCTATCAGAACGGGGAGTATGACTGCGGCGTGAGCCGCATCCACCTTCTGTGGGACGACGGCAGAGAGGAGAATCTTCTGATCTCCGACCTCGGCGACGAGGTTTGGGGTACGGACGGCTACACGAGCTGCTGGTCGCCGGAGAACTGCCTTGCAACCGGCGACTATAACTTCGATGGCTACCGCGACATCGGCTTACAGCTCGACAATCCCGCCTATAATGTGCCCTTCTATTACTGGTTCTACGACGCGCAGACAGACGGCTTCCGCCCTTACGGGAGATGGGCCTTTGCGCTCGAGCCCGACGAGGAAAACGAGGTCTGCATCTGCCAGTGGCATGCCACGCCCGAGTATTACACCGACACCTACCGTCCCGATGGGAACGGCGGGCTGTACCTCGCGCGGCGCGATACGGAGGTTTATTACAGCGCGGACGGGGTAAAGAGCTTCACCGAGGTCTATGCGGTCAATGAAAAGCCGCTCACCTACGCCGACCTCGACCGCGACGGTGAGTACGAGATCCTCGTCCTCACGACCTCGGAGCCGGATGAATTTGCAAAATGCCGCTACACGCTGGAGGCGAGGAAGTACAACGGTACGGTGCTCTTCACCAAGGAGGTCACCCCCTACTATACCGGTTGGGACACTTTCTTCCTCTGCTACGGAGAGGATGAAAACGGCGTGTGGGGCGCGGATGTGCTGTGCTATCAGACCCATGAGGACAGGGGCGTGGGCAGCTGCTCCTACGATTTGATCTCCTACGCCGGCGGGCGGGAGCGCTACCTTGACGGAAACACCATCACCTTTGTGCTCGAGGCGGACGGCGCCGCGCCGGTCCCCGACATCGACCGTGCGACGCAGGCGGAATTTGTGCGCTTCCGCGAGGGGGTGGCGTCGCTGCTGGAGGGAAGTTCCTATCTGCTCTTTTGCAGCGGTCCTGCCGAGGACCCCGACACACAGCAGGCAGTTGAAAATATCCTTGCCGGGCTCGACGCGCTGGAGGCCCGTCTCTACTCCAATGCGGGCTGAGCGCGATGCGCGCGTCTGATGCTCGTCATTAGCTGCGCTTATCAAACTGTGCAAAACCATAAAAAGCGCCCGAAAACGGGCGCTTTTCTCTCTCTTTTTTTGGTCCCTCCGTCACCTTGTTTTTCTTGCGCAAATGCTCTATCATACGATACAATATCTACAATGGCAGCACAGCTCGCGCACTTATATTATACGACAGGAGGACGGTCCCATGGAACTGCTCAAGGAACGCATTCGCCGCGAAGGCAAGGTCCTGCCCGGCAACATCATCAAGGTCGACGGCTTTCTCAACCACCGCGTCGACACCAAACTGCTTGAGGCTCTGGCCGATGAGTTTGCGAAGTATTTTGACATCAGCAAGATCACCATGGTTTTAACAGCGGAGGCAAGCGGCATCGCTTTGGCCACGATCTGCGCTCAGAAATACGGTGTTCCCATGCTGTTCGCCAAGAAGGCGAAGAGCGATAACATCGAGGGCGGATTGTACCAGAGCGAGGTCTTTTCTTATACCTATAAAAAGAAGGTCACGCTGATCGTCAGCCATGAGTGGTTGCACGCGGACGACCACGTTCTCATCATCGACGACTTTATGGCCAAGGGCTACGCGATGCAGGGTCTCATCGACCTCGTAAACGCCGCGGGCGCGACACTCGAGGGCATCGGCGTCGCGGTCGAAAAGGGTTTCCAGGGCGGCGGCGACAAATTCCGTGCCTCCGGCGTACCGTACAAGGCCCTCGCCGTCATCGAGCAGGCAGACGAGAACGGCATTCTCTTCCGTGAGGACGACTGAGATGAAAAAGGTACTGGTATTGGATTTCGGCGGGCAGTACAATCTGCTCGTCGCGCGCCGCGTGCGTGAATGCGGCGTCTACTGTGAGATCAAGCCCTACACCATGTCGATGGACGACATCCGCGCCTTTGACCCCGCCGCCATCATCTTCACCGGCGGTCCCGCGACGGTGTTTGAGCCGAACGCCCCCGCGCTCGACAACGCCATTTTCGAGCTGGGTCTGCCCATTCTCGGCATCTGCTACGGCCAGCAGCTGATGATCCATCAGCTCGGCGGCGCCTGCCGCAGAGCCGAGGTCCGCGAGTATGGCAAGGTGGAGCTGACGCACGACGGCACGAGTCTGCTGTTCGACGGCATCGAGCCGACGAGCATCTGCTGGATGAGCCACGGCGTCGAGGTCGAGCGCCTTTCCCCCGGCTTCCGCGCCATCGCGCACACCGCGGGCTGCGCCTACGCCGCCATCGAGAACGCGGAACGAAAGCTCTACGGCGTGCAGTTTCACCCCGAGGTGCTGCACACCGTCCACGGCACCGAAATTCTGAAGAACTTTCTCTATAAGGTCTGCGGCCTTTCCCCCGAGTGGAGCATGGCGAATTACGTCAGCGAAGCCATTGAGGAGGTCCGCGCCAAGGTCGGCAGCGGCAAGGTGCTGCTGGCGCTCTCCGGCGGCGTGGACAGCGCCGTGGCCGCCGCGCTCCTCTACCGCGCGGTCGGCGAACAGCTCACCTGCATCTTTGTCGATCACGGCCTGCTGCGCAAGGACGAGGGCGATCAGGTCGAGCGCGCCATGCACGACTGCCTTGGTATGCGCATCGTGCGTGTGAACGCGCAGGAGCGTTTTCTCACCAAGCTCGCCGGCATCTCCGAGCCGGAGCGCAAGCGCAAGATCATCGGCGAGGAGTTCATCCGCGTCTTTGAGGCCGAGGCCAAAAAGCTCGGCCGCGTCGATTTCCTCGCGCAAGGCACCATCTACCCCGACGTGGTGGAATCCGGCGTCGGCGGCGAGAGCGTCGTCATCAAGAGCCACCACAACGTCGGCGGGCTCCCCGACCATGTGGACTTCAAGGAGATCATCGAGCCCCTGCGCCGTCTCTTCAAGGACGAGGTGCGCCAGCTCGGCATCGAGCTCGGCCTGCCCGAAAGCCTTGTCTGGCGTCAGCCCTTCCCCGGCCCGGGCCTTGCCATCCGCGTCATCGGCGACATCACCGAGGAGAAGCTCGCCATCGTCCGCGAGGCGGACGCCATCTTCCGCGAGGAGGTCGCCAAGGCGGGCCTTGAGCGCAGCATCAACCAGTATTTCGCCGCGCTCACGAACCTGCGCTCGGTCGGCGTCATGGGCGACGAGCGCACCTATGACTACGCCATCGCGCTGCGCGCGGTAGAGACACAGGACTTCATGACCGCCGACTTTTCGCGTCTGCCGTGGGAGCTGCTCGACACCGTCTCCCGCCGCATCGTGAACGAGGTCAAGGGCGTCAACCGCATCCTCTACGACGTCACCTCCAAGCCCCCCGCCACGGTGGAGCTGGAATGATTGCAGAGAAGGTGGAACTCCTTGTAAATCAAGGATTTTCGACTGCCTGAGCCTCTTCGTGGCAACGATTTGGCAACATTTTCCCATTATTCAATCAATAATCGCTATCTGATCCGCAAAATCAGATAGCGATTATTTTATTTGTTCTCGGCTGAGTCTGTTTTATTTATTCCGCGCAGCCTGCCCAATTCGTCTCTGGTGCGCTCGGCTTTCACTTTGGGGTAGGTGTAGCGCCAATGGTCATATTCCTCTTTCGTGATCTCTCCCGCTTCCAGCTTTGCAGCTTCCGCTCTCCAAGCGCCCAGCATTTCACGCATACGAATATACCGGTTGAAATCGGCTTTATTTAAGCAAAGGCAGGGTTCCCCATTGATCTCCCCAATTCGCAGGTCGCCTCTGTCCTCCAAGACAAACAGCGTGTGCATGAGGCCATAATCGTTATCAATATCCGGAACAGTCAGTGCTTGAGGTGATACCTCCAGCACATAAGCCAGACTTTCCACCATACTTGCCTTCGGCGTTCGCGTTCCTGCCTCATACTGGGCCATACGAATGTCAGCGGTACGCTCAGAAAAGCCAAGCTTGATTCCCAAGTATTTCTGTGTCATACCCCGCAGGTTGCGGAAAAATCGAATGCGTTCGCCAATCGCCATGGAAAGTCAGCTCCCATCTGTCAGCTTTGTCGAAATGAGCATAGCATATTCGTTTAGGGATAGTCAAGATAATTCTAAACAAAAAAGTTAAAATTTATCTATTCTTGGCTATTGACTATAGCATATTTGCTTAGTATAATAATGGCTGCAATATAAACAAATTTGCTTAATTTCAATTAGAAAGGAGGACAATAATGAGCAACACATTTCTACGTGTCGAGGAAGTGGCGGAAGAGATGGAGGTTTCCAAATCCTATGCCTACAAAATCGTCCAGCGGCTCAACAGGGAACTGGAAAGCATGGGCTATTTAACGGTTTCAGGGCGAGTCAACAAACAGTATTTCATGGAAAAGGTCTGCTACAGCAGGCGAAATGAACAGAAAGGAGAATAAATTGTGTCCGTTTATAGAGATGTAAAAAGCAATACATGGCGTGTGATCTACCGATATACAGATTGGACAGGAGAACGAAAGCAAACGCAGAGGCGCGGTTTCCTAACCAAACGTGAGGCGCAGGCTTGGGAGCACGAGCAGCTCAGCAAGCTCGTTTCCGATTTGGATATGACTTTCAAGAGCTTCGTTGAGCGTTACACCGAAGATATGCAGCCTAAGCTGAAAGAAAACACTTGGGCAACCAAGGAGCACGTTATCCGCACAAAATTGGTGCCGTATTTCGGCAAGCTGAAGATAAACAGCATTACACCGACGCAGATCATCGCATGGCAGAACACACTTATTAAAGCTCGGAATGAAACAGGCCAACCCTATTCACCGTCTTATCTCCGGTCGGTGAATAGCCAACTCAGTGCTATTTTTAATCACGCAGTACGCTATTACAATCTGAGGGAAAATCCATGCAGGAAGGTGAGCAGCATGGGAAAGAAAAAAGGCCGCGAGATGCTGTTTTGGACAAAGGAGGAGTATCTGAAATTTGCCGATGCCATGATGGACAAGCCTTTGTCCTACTATGCCTTCGAGATGCTCTACTGGTGCGGTATTCGCGAGGGTGAGTTGCTTGCGCTCATGCCGACAGACTTCGATTTGGAAAAGGGCACGGTGTCCATCAATAAGACCTACAACCGCATAGGCGGGCGGGACGTGATCACTGACCCTAAAACCGAGAAGAGCAATCGTGTCATTTCAATGCCGCAGTTTCTTTGCAGCGAAATGCGCGATTATCTGAAAAAGCTTTACAGCATCGCACCCGACGAACGCATTTTCCCCGTCAGCAAGCACTACCTCAAGCACGAGATGAAGCGAGGCTGTAAGGTAACCGGCGTTAAACAGATCCGGATTCACGACATCCGGCACAGTCATGTATCTCTGCTGATCGACATGGGTTTCAGCGCTACGGCAATCGCCGACCGCGTGGGCCACGAGAGCATAGACATCACCTATCACTATGCGCACCTGTTTCCGTCCAGACAGGCGGAGATGGCAGATAAGCTAAATATGGAAAGGGGGAACCCGGAATGTCCGCAAAGAACAGGGACGAACACAACCGCTGGCGCAATGTGACCGTTGCTTTTCGAGTATCACCCGAGGAGAACGCGCTGATTGAAACCGCCGTGCGGCTCTCTGGCCTGACTAAGCAGGACTACATTACGCGCCGCTTGACCAATCGTGATGTCGTGGTGGAGGGTAATCCAAAAGTTTACAAAGCACTGCGAAATGAACTTGCCGCCGTAGCAGACGAATTGCAGCGTATTGAAGCCGGGGCAAGCGTGGATGCCGACCTTCTGAAAATCATTGAAATGATCACCATGATCATGGATGGAATGAAAGGGGCAGCGGAATGATCTATGAAAAAGAAAAGACCGCCCCGATCACATCTGTTGGCGCAGATGTGGGGCAGTCGATTCCTAATAACATAGTCAGTATAGCAGATGATGACGTGGAATACAAGAAAAAGCTGTTGGAAATCAAGCATTTTTGTGATCCATTGCATCTCAATACACTGTCTATGAACGACTTGCTTGACTGTTCTTTTCAGAGTCGTCCGCCGTTGATCGACGGACGACTCTATATCGGGACATATCTTCTGGCTGGCGCGCCGAAAATCGGCAAATCTTTTCTTGTTGCCCAACTTGCCTATCATGTCAGTACAGGGCAAGTGTTTTTGGGATACTCCGTTCGGCAAAGCGGAGTACTTTATCTGGCGCTGGAGGACGACTACCGGCGCCTGCAAAATCGTATGTCCCGAATGTTCGGCGTGGAGGGGACAGACAATCTGAATTTTGCTGTTGCTTCGGCGCAAATCGAAGCCGGTCTCACCGAACAGCTTAGCAACTATCTTAATGACCGCCCCGACACAAAACTCATTATCGTTGATACGCTTCAGAAAGTACGCGAGATGGTTGTGGAATCATACAGCTATTCCAACGACTATGAGACCATTGGAACACTCAAAAGCTTTGCAGCACGTCACGATATCTGTCTCCTGCTGGTACATCACACACGCAAGCAGTCAGCCGAGGACAAATTCGACATGATCTCTGGAACAACAGGGTTGCTTGGCTGTGCGGATGGCGCGTTTCTGCTCCGAAAAGAGAAACGCACCGACCGAAACGCAACCTTAGATGTTGTGAGCCGCGATCAACCGGATCAACGGCTTTATTTGACACGAAATGAAGACACGCTGATTTGGCAGCTTGACCATGCGGAATGTGAACTTTGGAAAGAACCACCCGATCCGCTGCTTGAAAAGGTCGCATCACTTCTAACAGGCAGCAGCCCGTTATGGGAGGGTCGCGCCTCGGAGCTGGTCGTTATCTTGCAGGAGGACACTCCGCCGAATCTACTGGTCAGAAAGCTGAATATCGGCAAAGGCAAGTTGGCAGAGCTGTATCAAGTCGAGTATACGAGTAAGCGCAACAAAGCTGGCAGCCTTATACGTCTTTGCCGTACAACAGGGTGACGATAGGTGACGATGATGACGATAAATTTGAGTGCGGCACCAATACCAAAATCATCGTCACTATCGTCATCATCGTCACCGCAGGGTTTGGGTGGGGTGCAGGGAGTCCTTTTCAAAGGGCAGCCCCGCCGGGGAGTCAACCGCAGTTGACAGGGGCAGCGCCCCTCTTGGAATGTATTGGAACACAGTAGTGGGCAGATACATTCCAAGGAACTCCCTCGGAGAGCCCACGACACCTTTGCAGCGAAGCTGAAAGTGTCATAGTGGGTTACGCACTTTGAAAAAGTTGCGTAACCGTCCCCGTACCGTTTCCACCGAACGGAGGTGATTAAAATGGCGGAAGGGAATTGGAGCGTTATTCGTGTGGAAAAGATTACCGCAGAGAGCGCCCAGAAGAACGAGCGGCACAACGAACGCAAGAACGAAAGCTATGCGAATCTCAACGTAGATACCAAACGAATCGTCTTTAATGTTCATTTTAAGGATACGGATGGCCTGACATACAACGAGTATTTTCAAAAGCTCATCGACGAAGGGCAAATCTCCACAAGAGGGCAGAAAGCAGGCGCGACGATTTTCAACGAACTCGTCGTTGATGTGAACACACGGTATTTTGAACAACACGGCGGCTACAAATACGCCAAGCAGTTCTACAAAGAAGCGTACCGTTTCGCCTGTGAGATTTACGGCGAGAACAACATTGTTTCGGCAGTCATGCACGCCGACGAGCTCAACAAGGCGGTGTCGGAGGAATTGGGGAAGCCGGTCTACCACTACCACCTGCATATCGTAGCAATTCCCACCGTCCGAAAAGAGATCCTGTGGTCAAAAAGGTGCAAGGACGAAGCACTCCGCGGAACAGTCAAGGAGGTCATCAATCAGGTTTCCCATTCAAAGAAGTGGAAAAACACGGTTCCCCTCTTAGATGAAAATGGGCAGCGGGTTACTGACAAGTATGGAAAGCCGGTATTTCGCAAGTCCTATTCTGTTTTGCAGGACAAGCTCTTTGAACACATGACCAACGCGGGATTTAACGGTTTTGAGCGGGGTGAGATAGGCAGTACGGCCGAAAATCTAAGCAGTCTGGATTATCAAATCAAAAAGGATAAAGAAAGACTTGCCAATATTCAGGGACGCATTGAGGCCGAACAGGAACGCTATAAACCTGTCCACGAGGTCCACAAGACGATGGCAGAAATCGAAAGCATGGGGCAAAAAACTATCACCGGTAAGATTGCCATCCCCAAGGACGATTATCAAAAGCTTGCTGCGCTTGCAAAGGAGGGGATCACAAGCCGCAAAGAAATCAACGACCTCAGAGACCGCGTTTCCTACTATCAGGAGAAATATTTCAGCGCGGCAGCCGTTGCGGAACGATTGCAGGAAAAGTACGACCGACTGGAGGAAATGTGCCAGCCTTTCTTGCAGGCATTAGAGTATTTTCCAGAATTGGCCAATGCCTTTGTTGAGAAAGTCAAGGAGCTTTTCCGCAGCAAGCAAGTGCAAGAGCGCAAAGAGCGGGAGAACAAAGCGGCGATCCGAGCGGAGCGAGCCAAGCACCGGCGGAGCAAGGATAATTGGGAGAGATGAAAAAAGGCAAGCGCCCGTGCGAAATCGCGCGGGCGCTTAGTTATGTTATTGTAAAGTTTTTTTGCGTAACTACAGGCCACTTATTGCGCCTTTGGGCATTGCTGCTCGTTGGAGCCGCGCCTAATCAGCGCATCTATGATCTTGTGATACACCACCTGATTGGGGTAATAGCGGTAGTCGGCAAAGATAGAGATGCCGCTGCCGTCGAAATATTCCAAAATCGCAGCGGCGCAGGCGGCGCTGCGGCTCTGCCCGTACTCGCACTGACACAGGATATCCAGCCCGTCCGCTTTGGACTGGCAAATAAATTTCGCCAGCGCGTCCGCCTCCGGCAGATAGGTGTCATAGGTCAGCCCCACATCCGGCAGCACCGACAAGTCCAGATCGCGGACAGCCACGGTGAATACCCGTGCTGCCGCACCTGTGTAGTCCAACGGCGGCGTGGGCGCAGGTTTGTCTGTGGAGGGCGGATCGCAGAAGGAGATGACCGCCGTGCGGGAGAGCGCATCGGTACGAAGCAATTCTTCAGCGGCTTTTCTGGAACAGATGGTCACGTTCATAGGCACTCCTTAATAGTCAAAATCAATATCACATTCCGACATTCCCGGCAGCGGCGGGTACTTGTAGCCAGTGTCGGGAATAGGAAGCTCCGGATGAGTATCATGCTCCACCACATACAGCAGGATGTGACGGTAGAAGGAGAAATAGTTGAATTCCGATGTGTTGGCCAGCATGGGCAGGGTATATTGTTTGACCGCAAGGTACTTGGCAAATGTACTGTCCACCAACTCGCCCGTAATGCCGTTGGGGAAAAGCCCCGCGTCCTCGTTGCGGAGCGATTCCAGTCTGTCGCGGCACTCCTCGGGGCTTTCACAGAAAGCGTCAAACGCCTTTGCATAGTACTTCTCCGGCAGTTTCATGGCCCGCCGCGTAAAATAGAGCTCGCCATCCGGATAGGGACCGATGTACACAAAGGAAGTGATCGTCTGCAAATGGAAACAAGCTTTGGTCAGCCACTCCTGGAAACGCGGATGATCCTCGCCGATGGCCAGAGCGCAGCAAAGCGCCCGACTGAGCCGGTCATCGTAGAGACTGAGCATCTTCCGCAGGGTCGTTTTTGTCACCGGAATATTTCTTGGGTGCAGATTTGCAACCCAGCGGTCTTTTCCCACTCTCGCCATACCCGTTCCTCCGACTTGATACAATTCGCGGTATGCCCGCAGGGACATACCGTTGCAGGGGGATTCCTCGTCCTCCGTTTGCAGTTCATTATCGTATTCCCAGCCGCAATGCGCACAGATCCAGTACATATCCAGCGTCGGATGGCCGCAGACGGGGCAGGAAACGATGCGGAACATGCCGGAGCGGTACTCCGGCGTGTTTTTCAGCTCCTGTTCATTGTGCATAAGGTCCCTCCCAACTGATGCAGTTCAGACAGCCGCCCTGTTGGGCGATCTCCCGGATGTTGACGGTGACGATTTCCTTATGGAAGATCTGCCGCGCCGAAGCCGCAGCCTCGGCATCCTGCTCGATGCCAAACACCGGCAGGAAAACCGCCTGCTCTGTCTCCAAGTAGTTCAGGTAGCAGCCAACGGCACTGATCCCACCCGTCGGGACAAAGGGAAAATTCACCGCATCCAAGCCGTAGTCCCGCACAGACCGCTTTACCTTTTGCTCAAAGCCGCAGGATGACAGCGGCCGATTGCACAGCACGGTGCGGTCATCAAGAAACCGCGCCATACCGTCGGCGTGGCCGGTCATGTCGCTTTTCAGAGAGGGAATGATCAAAACCTCCGCCTCCAGCAGCTCCGAAAGCTCATGCACCAGCGCAGCAGACGGATACTCCAGGTTTTCGGAAAAGACACGGTCGCTGATCAGGACGCGCGCCCCGGACGGCGAGAACACCACGTTCCCGCCATCAAGGTTGATATTGCTGTATGTAACCGGCAGACCGAGCTGCGGAGCAAGATCCTTACGAAAATCGGTCCTCAGATCAGGATCGTTTTTCAGATAGGACGGCTCATAGCGGAAGGACACCAGCTTTCCGGAGCCTGTCCGCACCGGCATGAAGTCCCGCAGCCAGATGTCTTTGGCGTTAGGGAGAAAACGGTAGGGGATGTTGTGGGCGTCAAGCGCGGCGGTGAGGTTGGTGCCAAAGGAGTACTGACATAGAAGATAAGAAAAATAAACCTTATACTTTTGTGCCATCTTGCCGTTTTTTGAAATTCAGTTTTTTGTCGCTGTAAATGTTAACTCGCTTTGAAGTAATGTACTGAGGATCACTCTCACGGTCGATTAAGCGTAGCTCTCCATCTGACAACGAAAATTCACCATGGCACCTAATGTAATCCGGGTTCGATTTGTACAGGTGAAGTTCGTTAGCCATTTCATCTGGGCGGTATATTTTCCCGTTTTCATCTTGAATGCTTTTAATCAAAACATTATCTGGATATACATCATCAGTTACCGACAATAAGAGCTGTCCGTCATATACACACCATGTTCCAGGCAAGTCAAACAAGGGTGCAGACACAAGGTGCTTCGACTTTGCCTCATGTTTACTTTTAGCGGCACCGTAGCATATTGATTTTCCATTATTATCGACCTCGTCATGATCATACGATTCGGTTTCTCGCACAAAATACTTCTTCATATTGTTGGCTTTTGAAAGTATAGTAGCGCCAATAAGTCCCTTGGCAACTTCAGAGGACTTCCCCGTAAAAAACTCGGCATCAATTGCAATACGACTCATGATCTTTTTCCTCCAAAACTTAAATTTTTGTAGAAGCTATGCTATTATCATACCAAGTTCGGTGAAAATATCAAGCGCGGTACAGCGGTCAATAACACCGATTTCTTCTGTGCTCCTCCAGCACGCGTCGGATCCTGTCCTTGCGCGCTTCGTCCAAATCCTCGTTTTCGTTGTGATACTGCGAAACCGTCTCGTGCGCTGTCTCGGGACTGTCCTTTGCGGTGGCGCTGCGGATGCGTTGGATGTCGGAATAGAGCAGCGTTTTCTTCTCGATGAACGCTTCGGTGATTTTTTCAAGAAACAGTTCGTTCCGAGAGAGAATGCTTTTCGCCTTGTTATAGCATCGCTCCAGCTCTGCCTGCACCGCCGCCTCGCTGCGGGCGTTCAGGCTTTCGGACATACTGACAGAGCGGTCGCTTTCAACATCAAGCAGAGAAAATCCCATCTTTCCCGCATTGGCGGCCGCCTCACGGATGCAGTTGACCGCGCGTTTGATGTCTCTGCCGCAGCCATCCGCGAACTGCCCCGGATACCGCATCTCCACGGCGGCTTTACCGGCCAGCGCAATGATCGCTTCACAGGAATCGGGAACCGTTGTACAGGTATGGACAAAGCCGCCGCAGCGATTTTCTCTGGAGGGAAGCAGGGAAGCAAACCCAACACTGCCGGGGGATAGAATTTCACACGCCACCAAATGACCCGCCTCATGAAGCGCGGTCTTTTTGACAGCTTCCTCAGAATTATGGGGAACATCTTCCGAGGCGCCGTATTGCTGCTTCAGCACCGTGCCGACCATGTCCTCCATCCCGATGCTGTCCTTTCGCGCGAAGGCTGCACGGATCGCCGCTTCATTCAGGATCGTCTCCAGCTCAGCACAGGAATGATAGCTCATCATTTTTGTCAGATCGTTCATGTTGATGTCATCAGAGACCCGCTTCCCAGATAGGTAGTGGGCGATGATTGCTTCGGCATCGGCTGCCGTTGGCGCCCACACCCCGATTTTGCGATCAAACCGACCGGAGCGGCACAGGGAATCCGGCAGCTTACGAATCTCGTTTACCGTGGCGATCACAAATACATCCGTTTCCTTTACATCATCGATCCCCGCCTGCACAGCCACATATTCCGGTGCGTCACAGCGGGAGTCATCCTCATTGGCAAATTTATCCATGTCGTCAAGAAAGAGGACAGAGGGTGCTTCTTCCTTTGCTTTTGCAAACGCCTGAGCGATGCTGTTGATAAAGGCGTCGCCGCCTTTGTCCCGACGCACCGTAACCGTGTTCAGTCCGCATTCTTCCATGAAGCAATTTGCCAAAAGGCTCTTGCCCAAACCGGGGTTACCATGCAGCAGCAGTCCGTGGGGCAAATGAGCGCCCATTTCCTCATAGATCGTCCGGTTGCGGATCATATCGCAGATTTGCAGCAATTCCCGCTTGATGGATCTGTACCCAATCACCTTGTCAAATGAACTCATGTTTCTTTCTCCTTTGCGGTATTTGCCGTCAGTATAGCACCCCTTATAATAAGACCTTATTATATAAAAATATATAGGCTAAAATAGGGCCTTTTGAGTGATTTTCGTATGATTGCACAAATTGCGGTCGCCTTGTATAGTCATTATCACGATGATTTGTGCTGAATTTCAGTGCAGATTTCGGATCAGAATGCGGACAAAGAAACCGCAAGTCACCAAAATGATGACTTGCGGCTGTTTTAGGTGCCTCAATGAACTGTCGATTCCCTCGGCGATCGCGTCGTTTGTCAGTCCCAAACTCTCAGAAGTACGATTGGACCGGAATCGGAGACATGGGTCTCGCCCACAATGATTTGGTAGGGCTGATACGGCTCGACCACGATTTTCTCCACGCCTTCCCGGTTGGATAGCTCGCGGACGAGCTCGGCGGTAGATACATTTGATAAATCCATTTAGAGTGCTCCTCTCTGTGTTACCATCCTAAATATTCTCTGCGCTGCCTGATTCGAAACTCAGCATACTTACGATACCACTCGGCTGCCATTTTGTACTGCTCTGTCAATTTATAAAACTGTGCCAAATGATGCATTCCGGCTTCGCTTCCCTGTTCGGCAGACTTATGATACCAGTATGCGGCTTCTTCATAATTCTTTTCATGGCCATTAGCGCCGCAGTAATAATTGTGCCCCAGCCAGTCCTGTGCTTCGGGCTCTCCCCACTCAGCAGCACACAGGATGTCCGCTATTGTTGTATATTCCAATGGTTCTGGCTTCGCAAATGCAGTGTCATCCATTTCCTCAGCAAACCCTGGATCCTCACGGAAAATATGCAGCAGCTCTCGCGTTGATTCATCTGTAGAATCGAGCCTGTCTGCAATATCGCTGGCGGCGCTGATCTCCGCCCGTATATACCAGGTAATCGCCATTCGGATGCTTTGTTTGATGCCGATTCCTTTTTCATTGCATATTCCCATCCTAAATTGTGCTTCGGCGTACCCATGTGTCGCGGAACTCTTGTATAGCTCATAGGCTTTCTTTTCATTCTTTTTTCCCTTCATGCTTGCATATATCTGTGCCAAGTGATACATTGCTTTTGGGTCACGCTGCTTGAGTGCTTTTTCGCGCAATTCAAGATGCTCTGTCAGCTTTGGATTGATGGTCACTTCCACGTGATCGTCCTCCTCTAATGCTCGATTTGCGGACAGTATAGCACCTTTATTTTTATGACCTTATTATAAAAGCCCCGAATTGATGCAAGTTTTTGAACGAAATCCCAGTGTGCTTTAGATTTTCGAATATGTGAAAAAGCAGCCATTAAGCGTGAGCATAGATCAACTCTCCGCCGACGATTTCCTCTGCCCTTGCCTTAATATTATTCATTGCACCGACCCATGCCATTTGATCGTCGGCTTTGAACTGTTCGGTGATGCCTTCCTGCTCCGCCATCTGCTGTATCAACCGGTCTAACATTTCCTCCGCTTGTCGGTCAACCTCTGCCACATGGTCGCTCAGAATACCACTCATGAGCATCTCGTTGTAGGTCACCCTGCGATGCTCTTTCAGCCAGCGCCGATACCGCCGTCCCCATATACCGACCGGCTTTTCCTCCGGTAAAGTCAGACAGGGTACATAGTAGTCGCCGCAGCGCTCGTACCAAAGGCCGTTTCCATCATCAAAAATGTACTGTTCCATTGAAATATCCTCCGAAAAAGTATTAAGATCATCAAGATGCTATTGAAACACCCTGCTATCTCCTGTTATAATAATTCCGCTGTGGTTGCCAAATACTCGGCATATCGCTCTGCAAGTTGCCCTGATATGCGGCAACAAACCGGCAACAAAAAATCGGATAGTCTCTATCTGATGAATAATGGAAACAATCAGGATACCACACGCGAAAATTCCTACGCAAATTTGTTTAAGGAAGCTTTCACATGATGGAGCTGGAGTGACCGACCGTCCAATCAATTTAACGCTCTTTTCTCAAAGCCCCCGGCTGCGGTCGGGGGCTTTGCCTATATCCGCGTGATGATTTTATGATAATCATATATAATTTATCGTAAAACGATAAAAACATATTGACAAACGAATACTCGGCGGTTATACTGTCCTCATCAAGCATCTTGAGGAGGTCGGAAAAATGAAGTGGAACCGTTGGATCGTCAAGGCGGCCAAGATCATCACAAAATTTACAGAGCTCGGCTATTGGATGACGGCCGCTCTCATGCTCACAGCCGGAATATACTCGTTTGCGGACCGCACATTTCTCGCGGACGCTCTGGCGGGATCGATCCGTACCGGTCGTTTGGAACTCAGCGTCCTCGGCTTTGAGTTCAGCGTACCGACTGCGAACGGCATTGATATGCGGGCAATGCTTCTGTATTTTGTCGCAGCCGTCGTGCTTCCTTCCCTCATGGCGATGATCTTCCGCAATCTCTACCTTATCATCAAGCGGTCAGAGAGCAGCACGGTTTTTCAGGCGGATAATATCCGTATGCTCCGCGAGATCGGCATTTTCGCCATCTCCATTCCGCTCGCGGGGCTTGCGCTGAGCATCGTGTGCCGCCTGATCCTCGGCACCGATACCGTCGAAACGAGCGTTCGGCTCTACGGCTTCTCCATGGGTCTCGTGATCCTCTGCCTGACGCAGTTCTTTGCGCGCGGCGTGGAGCTGGAACAAGATGTGGAAGGGCTTGTGTAAATGGGAAAGATCATTCTGAGACTGGACCGCATGATGGTCGAGCGAAAAATGTCGCTGAACGAGCTGGCGGAGCGCGTCGGCATCTCCAACGTGAATCTGTCCAAGATCAAGAACAACAAGGTGACGGCGATCCGCTTCTCCACGCTCGCGGCGATCTGTGAGGCGCTCAACTGCGATGCCGGCGATATTCTTGAATACCGGGAAGAGGACAAAGCCTGAATGAAAAATCGGAAAGCCGACGGCTCTCCGATTTTTTCTCTTGACAATATCGATATTCGATAGTATACTCTCCTCAAGAATATCGAATATCGATAAAAGGAGGCGGCGCGATGGCCCGCGAAAAATTTCAGACGCTCACCGAGCAGATGTTTTACGTCCTCCTCTGCCTGCGCGAGGAATGCTGCGGCATGGACCTGATGGAGCGCATCCGTCTGCTCACGAGCGGCCGCGTGAGCGTCGGCCCCGGCACGCTCTACAATCTTTTGGAGCAGTTTGCCGCCGAGGGCTACATCGTCGAGACCAAATGCGAGGGCCGCCGCCGCAGCTACGTCCTCACCGAAAAAGGCGAGGAGCGGCTGCACGGCGAGATGGACCGTCTGACGGCGCAGATGAACGATTACCAGCGACTTTTGAAGGGAGGCGACAAGCCATGCGAACTGACCGATGGAACAAGAAGCGAGAACTGAACCTCTACGCCTTCTACGACCACACGGGACTCGAGCGGCACCTGGAGAAAATGGCCGCCAACGGCTGGATGCTTGAATCCGTCGGCACCTACGCCCTGCGCTACCGCCGCTGCGAGCCGAAAAAGCTCCGCTTCGCGGTGGTCTACTACCCCAAGACCGACAGCTTTTGTCCCGACGAACCAAACCACGAGAACCTGACCTTTTGGGACTACTGCGCCGGCGCGGGCTGGCAGATCGTTACGCAGCGCGGCGACACGCACATTTTCTACAACGAGGACCTTGACGCCGTGCCCATCGAGACCGAGGCCGTCGTGCAGGTCGAAACGATGGAGCGCGCCAAGAAGGGCTATGTGCTCAGCAACACGATCACGGTCGCCTGCCTGCTGCCGACGACGCTCTATCTTCAGGTGTCGCAGCTGCGGCGCGATCCGGTCGCCTTTCTCGCGGACGGCTACGACCTCACCATGATGCTGATGATCTTCGTCATGATCCTCCTCTTCGGCGTCGAGCTGCTCGGCTACCGGCTCTGGCTGCGCAAGGCGAAGCGCAACGCCCGCGAGCTGGGCATCTTCACCCCCACCCACTCGAGCCGCTGGCTGAGCTTCCTGCGCTCGATCTGGATCTTTGTCTTTTGGGCGCTCATGGTCATCCCCCTGCTTTTCCGCAGCGCCGGTCTGTGCATCGTTCTCGTCTCCACCGGCGTTGTGCTCGTCCCCGTCGGCGGAGCCATGCTCGTCGGCAAGCAGGTGTGGAAAAGGCGCGTACCGCCGAAAAAACGCAGGCTCATCTTAGTGCTCACGGTTCTTTGCTCCGTCCTGTTATCCGTCATGCTGATGATCGGCGTCATGACCTACGGCATATCAAGCGGCTGGTTTGACGACGTACCGAAAAACGCGGAGGAATACACTTACACCGTCGGCGGCAGCCCGCAGGTCGGCTACCTCTACCATGACACGCTCCCGCTCTATGTGCAGGGCCTGACCGATACCGACTATGCCCGCTACTCCTGCGAGGCCCTCGAGCGCGGAGACTCCGTCTTCGTCCGACAGGTCGAATACCGTCAGGAGCTCCCCTACGACGTGCGCTGGAGCGACGAGAATGACCCGCCGCTGCCGGAGCTGTTCTACACCGTCATCGACGTGAAGCTCGCCCCGCTCTTCGACTTCTGCCTCCAAAGCACGCTGCGCGCAGAAGATCTCTACGGCATCGAATACCGCGAGACCGATCCCGCGCCGTGGGGCGCCGACCGGGCGTGGCGGGAATGCGACGCCCATAGCGGCGAAAAATATGACACCTGGCTGCTCATCTACGGTCAGCGCATCGTGGAGTTCCATCCGCGCAGCTTCTCGCCCGATGCCGCGCAAATGGCTGTGATCGGTGAAACGCTCGGCAAATGATGAAAAAGCTGAGATGGCTCACGCCGTCTCAGCTTTTATTCACCTGTTCGGCTCCATGTCGCCGGCGAGCGTGTCGAGGTATTGGTAGTACGGCATCAGGAAGCGGAAGCCGTCGAGCACCTCGCCCTTGAGCTGCGGCGTGAAAAGCACGCCCTCGGGGTTATCGTCATAGCCGATGGCAATGTTTTTGCGGTTGTACCACGGATTCAGCAGCTTGCCCGCGTCGCCCTTTGGACGCTTGAATTCCTCGCCGGAGAGTACGAATTTTGACTTATTCAGCCGCCGCGCCAGCCTTTCGAGCGGTTTGGGGTCGTTGTCGATGCGCGCACGGAGCTTCGCCATCGTCGCCGCCCCCGCGTCCCAGTAGCCGCAGCCGTAGCTGTAGTAGTTCGGCGCAAGCTCAAAATAGAGCGCGGGCACGCTCTCAAAGCGCTCGTGCGGCCGCTCGATGGTGAACCACAGATGCTCCTTGTACGGCCCGCGTCCGTGCAGCCGCCGCGCGTCGCGGTAGATGCGGCAGACGTGCAGCCGCCAGTCCTGCTTGGGATATTCCTCCGCCAGTGCGGAAAAGACCTCCTTCCCCAGCTCGCGCATGGGAATGTCCACATAGTCCGTAAAATCCTGCTTGTGCGCCATGAACCAGCCCCGCTCGTTATTCAGGCTGATGCCCCAAAGGAAGTCGATGGCGTTCTGCGAAAAGCCCTGAAACATAGAAAAGACCTCTTTGCTTTTGTTTTCGTCAGTTTATCAGCTTTTCCGCGCTGCGTAAAGTGACAAATGCAACCACAAAAGAAAAAACGCAGCCTAAGCTGCGCTTTCTCTTTCTACAACGAACGAGAGGAGGAAACTCTCAGAAGTTGGCTTATTGTCCGCGCTTACTTGGCGGAGTGACCGTGATCGACCTCATACATGTGCTCGATGAGCTCAAGCACCTTGTTGGAGTAGCCGATCTCGTTATCGTACCAGCTGACGACCTTGACAAAGGTATCCGTCAGGGCGATGCCGGCGGTGGCGTCGAAAATGGAGGTACGGGAGTCGCCGAGGAAGTCGGAGGAAACGACGGCCTCGTCGGTGTAGCCGAGGATGCCCTTCAGCTCGCCCTCGCTGGCCTTCTTCATGGCAACGCAGATCTCATCGTAGGTGGTGGGCTTCTCGAGGTTGACGGTCAGGTCAACGACGGAAACGTCCAGCGTCGGAACGCGCATGGACATACCGGTCAGCTTGCCGTTGAGCTCGGGAATGACCTTGCCGACCGCACGGGCTGCGCCGGTGGAGCTGGGGATGATGTTCGCGGTAGCCGCGCGGCCGCCGCGCCAATCCTTGAGAGAGGGACCGTCCACCGTCTCCTGTGTGGCGGTGACCGAGTGGATGGTCGTCATCAGGCCGTCCTTGATGCCGAAGTTCTCATGCAGGACCTTGGCAATGGGGGCGAGGCAGTTGGTGGTGCAGCTCGCGTTGGAGACGAACTGCATATCGCTGGTATAGTTCTTATGGTTCACGCCCATGACGAACATCGGGGTGTCGTCCTTGCTCGGCGCGGACATGACGACCTTCTTTGCGCCGGCGGCGATGTGACCGGCAGCCTTTTCCTTCGTCAGGAACAGGCCGGTGGACTCGACGATATACTCCGCGCCGAGCTTGCCCCACTTCAGGTTCGCGGGGTCTCTCTCGCTGAACACGGGAATGACCTGACCGTTGACGACCAGCGCGTTCTCGCGGCTTTCGATGTCAGCCTTGCAGCGGCCGTGCATCGTATCGTACTTGAGCATATAGGCAAGGTAATCGGCAGGGCACAGATCGTTGATGCCGACCACGTCGATCTCGGGATGCTCGAGGCAGGCACGGAACACCATACGGCCGATACGGCCAAAGCCGTTGATACCGATTTTAATAGACATAAAATGCGCTCCCTTTCGTTTTTACGGAATATATCAAATGTATGGCACATTTGGTATTATAGCATACTCTTTCCCGAATGCAAGTGTTTTTTTCAAAAAATTTTCCTTTACACGAAAGTTCTTGTATTTTCGACAGGAGTTTGGTATTCTATTAATTATCTCACATTGCGCTCATCGCGCTGCGGTACTTTTTTCCACACGAAAATCGCGCCGTCCTGCAAAGGATATGAACAGCTTTCCCAAAGGAGGCGCACTTTATGATGCCGCTTGACGAAAAAGACCTCCAGCTTCTGGCCGAGGTCCTGCCGAACGTTTCGGCCCAGCTCCGCTCCTCGATGGCGAACGTGTTTGCCGCGGCGAACCGTCTCGCGCCGGCGGAAGCGCGTGAGGCCGACTCCGTGCTGGATAAAAATGCAGCCATTCTCACGATGAGCTGCCATCAAATGCTGCGTCTGGTCGGCAACCTCTCCGCCGCGAGCGAGCTGGTGCAGGGCGGACGCTTCCGGCTGTGCAACGACGATATCGTCGGCTTCTGCCACGCGCTCTGCGAGCGTGCCGAGCCGCTTTTCGCGCTGCGCGGCGTCGCGCTGCGCTTTTCCGCCAGCCACGAGAGCCACGTCATCGCATTCAACGCCCCCATGCTCGAGCGCGCGCTTTTGAACCTGCTCTCCAACGCGCTGAAATTCACGCCGGAGGGCGGCACGGTCAGCGTGCGCGTCAAATGCGGTGAGCGCCATGTTCAGCTCACCGTGGCCGACACGGGCCGCGGCATCGAGCCGGAGCGCCTTGCCCACATCTTCGAGCGCTATCTGGATACGGACCGCCTTGATCCCGCGCCGCCGCACGGTCTCGGCGTCGGGCTGTCCCTCTGCCGCCGCATCGCGCAGGGCCACGGCGGGATGCTCGTGGCGGAATCCGCTGTCGGTAAGGGCACGGCCTTCACGCTCTCGCTGCCCAACGCCCGCTCGACGGATCTGTCGCTGTCCGACCGCCGCTTTGACTATGCCGGCGGCTTCGACCATGTTCTCATGGAGTTGAGTGACGCGCTGCCGAGCCGCGCGTTCCTGCAAAAATACCTGGATTGAGGGAGCGGCACGCATGGCAAAGAAGGTTTTAGTCGGTATGTCCGGCGGCGTGGACAGCGCCGCCTGCGTCCTCCTGCTGCAAAAGCAGGGCTATGACGTTTCGGGCGTCACGCTGCGGCTGCACCATTATAAGGACCGTCCCGGCACCTGCGGCAGCGCCGACGACATCGAGGAGGCCGGGCGCGTCGCCGCGCAGATGGGCATTTCCCACCGGGTGCTCGACCTGTGCGGCCTTTTCCGCCGCGAGGTCATGGGGCATTTCGTCTCGGAATACTGCGCGGGCCGCACCCCAAACCCCTGTCTGGACTGCAACCGTGAGCTGAAGTTCGGCGCGATGCTCGACTGGGCGCTCGACCACGGCTTCGACTATGTTTCCACCGGGCACTATGCCCGCGTCGGCTTCGACGCTGCGTCGGGCCGTCACCTGCTCCTGCGCGGCGTGGACGCGCACAAGGATCAGAGCTATGTGCTCTACCAGATGACGCAGCGCCAGCTCGCGCATCTGCTGCTTCCCGTCGGCGAATACAGCAAGCCGGAGATCCGCGCCCTCGCCGCAGACTTCGGCCTTGAAAACGCGCAGAAGCCCGACTCGCAGGACATCTGCTTCGTCCCCGACGGGGACTATGTGCGCTTCCTGCGCGAGTTCGGCGGCGTCACGCCCGAGCCGGGCGACTTCGTCGATACGAGCGGCCGCGTCCTCGGTCGTCACCGCGGACTGGTCGCCTACACCGCCGGTCAGCGCAAGGGTCTCGGCGTGAGCGCCGACCGCCCGCTCTACGTCCTTTCCAAGGACGCGAAGCACAACACCGTGCTCCTCGGCGACGACGCGGAGCTGTTTTCCTCCGCCCTGCTCGCCTCGCGCGTGAGCTGGATCGTCACGCCGCCCGCAGAGCCGCTGCGCGTCACCGCCAAAACGCGCTATTCCCAGCGCGAAAGCGCCGCGACCGTCACGCCGCTGGACGGCGGCGCGGTCCGCGTGGACTTCGACGAGCCGCAGCGCGCCATCACCGCGGGGCAGGCCGTGGTCTTTTACCGCGGCGACGTTGTCGCCGGCGGCGCGACCATCGACAAGGCTCTATAAAAACGAAAAACGCTCCGCCTGCGTTCCTTCCCTGAAACGCGCGGAGCTTTTTCTCACTTACCGTTCGCTGACGAACCAGTCGTCCACAAAGATCATGTCGTCCACGTCGCCGCGGACGCCCTGCCACTCTCTCATGCTCTCACCTCCCCGTGCCATACCATGCAGTATATGCGCGCGGCGGCGAAAGGTTGCACGAAAAAGGGCATTTGGGCAAAAGGAAACCATTGGTTGACAAAACGAAACACCCGGTTGGTGGCGCAAAACGGCTGTTTTTGCTAAGCTGATGCCATCAAAGCAAAGGAGAAAGCGCCCATGAAGCTATGTGAAAAACTCTATGAGCTCCGCCGCGCGGCGGGCCTCTCGCAGGAGGAGCTGGCCGAACGGCTGAACGTCTCCCGTCAGGCCGTTTCCAAGTGGGAGAACGGCGCCGCCCAGCCCGAGCTGAGCAAGCTCGTGGAGCTCAGCCGTCTCTACAGCGTGAGCGTCGATGAGCTTTTGAGCCTTGAGGAGGCGGAAAAGGATGACGCCAAGGCCGCCTCGTCTGTCGACGCTTCCGCGCCCGCGCCCGCGCAGGAGACCCTTGCCGCGCCGAAGAAGGTTCGCCGGCAAAAGCTCCTTCTCGGCGCGGCGGCGGTCTGCCTCGCCCTCGCCGTCGGTCTGGCACTCTACAATAACCACCGCGTCAAGCAGCTCGAGCGGCAGGTCGGCTCTCTGCAATCACAGATCATGAGCGTGCAGTCCAGCCTTTCCTCGCAGATCGCGGGCATCAGCAGCTCCGTGCGCGAAGCGATGGAGGAGAGCGCCACGCTGACCGCGCAGTTCGACTACACGGTCAAGCGCTTCGACCTGGACGCCTACACCTGCACGGTTGCCTTCGCCCTCCAGCCCAAGACGGTGCAGGACGATCTTGCCGTCTCCCTCCGTCTCCGCTCCCTTGCCTCCGACGACGGAACGACCGCCGTCGAGCTGGTCCGCGACGAGTACGACGTCTACCGCGGCGAAGCCGTGCTTTCGATGAACGATGATGGCTTCGAAGCCACCGCCGCCTACGATACCGGCGGCGAGCGCCAGCTCGAGACGATCCGCGACCTGCCCGGCTTCGCCAACGAGGCGCTGCCGAAGCTCTATGAGGATCTTTCCTTCGGCTACGGCTACAGCCAATCCTATTCCAGCTCGGTCATCCGGTGCAGCGTCAGGGGCTGGGAGGACCCCGAGGACCACCGCACCGCGGACCTCTACCTCGGCGCTTATGATGCCGACGTCCGGTCCGCGTGGCTCGACTATCTGGTGGACGGAAAGAGCGCGGCGCAAAGCACGCTCAAATTTGTGGAGGCCGCCGGCGACGAGCGCTCCGCCGTGCTGTGGTGGATCAGCGACATTCCCGATGAGAGCACCGCCGGCGTTTACAGCATCTATGGCGCAGAGGGCGTGGAATTTGGCCTTCCCTACGGTGCGGAGCTGCAGGTCGTATTCCATGCGGAGCTGACCGACGGCACGCGGCTCTCGGCGATGCTCACGCGCGAGATAATGCCCTCCGCCAACAACAGCGCCGACGGCGAGAGCGAGACCACCGCCATGCCCATCATCCTTACAAAAGACTGAGCCGTTCAGAGAGCGCCGCCCGCGGGCGGCGTTCTTTTTTGCGCCGCTCGCGCCAAAGCGTCCAGGAAACGCGCCGCAGCCGTCCGAAATTTTGACGGAAAAAGGGCTTGCAAAGCCCTCGCGTTGTGCTATGATGAGGCCGAAACGAAGCGCGCGACACGCGCATTTCCGAAAGAGAGGATGAGGAGAGCTTGTTGGAATTTCTGGAGCAGGAGCACATCAGCCCCGCGCTGCTCGACGGCGTCCGCGCCTACCGCGCACAATACCCCGCCGAGCCGGCGCTGCAGGGCCGCATCCCGCAGCCGCGCTATCATTATTATGGGAAAGAGGTCTGGGAGGCCGCCATCGCCGCGCTGCTGTGCGGCGAGAACCTGCTGCTCGCCGGCAGCAAGGCGACCGGCAAGAACGTGCTGGCCGAAAATCTGGCGCAGGCCTTCGGCCGCCCCGCGTGGGACGTTTCCTTCCACGTCAGCATGGACGCCGCCGGACTCATCGGCATGGACACCTTTGAAAACGGACAGGTGACCTTCCGCCCCGGCCCCGTCTACCTCTGCGCGAAGCACGGGGGCTTCGGCGTGCTCGACGAGATCAACATGGCCAAAAATGAGGCTCTTGCCGTGCTGCACGCCGCGCTGGACTTCCGCCGCGCCATCGACGTCCCCGGCTACGACCGCGTGGCGGTCGACCCCGCCGCGCGCTTCATCGGCACGATGAACTACGGCTACGCCGGCACGCGCGAGCTGAATGAAGCGCTCACCTCGCGCTTTGTCGTCATTCAGATGCCGCCCATCGCGGAGGACGGTCTGGACCGTCTGCTCGGCGAGGAGTTCCCCACGCTGGAAAAAAAGTACCGCGGACAGCTCGTGCAGCTCTTTCTCGACCTGCAAAAGAAGTGCGGGAGCGCGGAGATCTCCTCCAAGGCGCTCGACCTGCGCGGGCTTCTGGACGCGCTGCGCCTGATCCGCCGCGGCGTGAGCGCCGGTACGGCGCTCGACATGGGCATCACCAACAAGGCCTTCGACGCCTACGAGCAGAGCCTCATCCGCGACGTTATCGCCGCGCGCATCCCCGCGAAGCTCGACCGCAGCCGCCTGTTCACCGACTGATATGGAAACCGACAGCTACAGCGCCAACCAGCGCCGCGCCATCAATCTGGTCTGGACCGCCTGCGGCGACTATCAATTTGAGCCGCAGTTCCTCGCCCTCAAGGCCGACGGCACGCCGGACTTCTACATGAACTGCGTCATCGGTCTGGTCCGCAAGTGGCTGGGCGACGAGATGCCGCGCCGTCTCTTCGCCCTTTGGGCGGACGACACGCGGCGCTCCGCGTTCGACGACCTCGCGTGGCTCGCGCTGGAAAACGCCGTCTATGAAAAGGAGCTTCCCGTCCGCCCTGTGCTCGCGGAGCTGCGCCGCGCCCACGCCGCAGAATTTTTTGCCTCGGAATATCAGCTCTCGCGGCAGGAGTGGATGGACAAGAACCAGCTCGTCTATTCGCTCCAGTCCGCCCGCTGGAGATCTGTCCTTGGGCAGAAGCCGCCGCTGCTCGCCCCGTGGGAAAAGGGGCTCTCCGAGGCCCTCGCCTGCCCGGGCACGCTCGACGCGGACGATCTGGAGGCCGCCGTCCGCGCGGCGTTTGAGAAATACCTGCAATTTGACGGCACGCCCCATAAAAAATCACCGTTCCGCCTTCATTTCAGCGACCGCTGGGCGCCGCTGCTCACCAAGCTCCTGCCGGTCGAGGTCGTCCGCACCGACGAGCTGACCGTCGGCCGCTCCGCGGTCGCCGGCGAGAACGGCATGGTGCGCGCGTCCAACGCGCTGCGCGCCCAGCTTCGCTCGAACGAGCGCGAAGCGGAGGATCACGACTACATTGAGCGCTGCTTCGGCCGCAGCCTCTATTCCCCGCAGGCGCTCGCGCGCATCGAGCAGCGCTGCTGCACCGGCGATCACCTCGGCTGCCATCTCTGGTTCACCCGCGGCGAGCGCGTGCCGGGCCAGCCCATGCGCACCGACACGCAGCGTCTTTTCGAGCAGGCTGCCGAGCAGGCCAAGCGCAACCGCGCCGCCTACGTCCGCGACAGTGCGCTGCATCAGAATGCTCTCCTGCGCCTGACGGAGCAGATCCGCAACTGTATGCTCATCCATCAGCAGCCCGAGGACATCCTCGCCCGCGAGGGGCGGCTGGACGGTACGCGCGTCTGGCGCGCACCGGTGCTGCACGACAGCCGTGTCTTTCTCCGCAAGGATGAGGAGAGCCGCGCGGGCTTCACCGTCGACCTGATGCTCGACGCCTCGGCCTCGCGCCTGCACTGTCAGGAGAGCATCGCCATTCAGGGCTACCTTCTCGCCAAAAGCCTCGCCTCCTGCGGCATCCCCGTGCGCGTGACCGGCTTCTGCAGCCTGCGCGGCTACACGGTGCTGCGCGTTTTGAAGGATTTCGGGGACAAAAACGGCGAGCATCGCGTGTTCGACTACTTTGCCGCGGGCTGGAACCGCGACGGTCTGGCTCTGCGCGGTATGGGCGAGCTGATGAAATCGGCTCCCGCGGACAAGCACCTGCTCATTCTGCTCACCGACGCCAGTCCGAACGACAGCCACAAAATTCTCCCGAGCGGCAAAATTCCGCTCAGCCGCGATTACGACGGGCAGCCCGGCATCGACGACACCGCCGCCGAGGTCCGCGCCCTGCGCGCGCAGGGCATCCGCGTCGCCGCGGTGTTCATGGGCGAGAACACCAGCGTTCCGGCGGCGAACGCCATCTATGGCCGCGACCTCGCGCGCATCCGGCGCATCGACCAGCTTGCCGCCGCGGCGGGCCGCCTCATTCAGGATGAGATCCGGGAGCTGTCCGGCTAAACAGCAAGGGCGCGTTCAAAAGAACGCGCCCTTTGGCTTTATGTATACCTCTCTGCTCAGCAGCATTCCATCGGATAGGCGAGCTGCCCGACCGGCCCGTGCCGGAGAGCGAATGGCCCGATGAAGATTGATACGGTAAAAAATGAGGAGTACCTTTTTGAGGTACTCCTCTCCATATCGCTGTTCATTTGGGCGGATCCTTTTTATTTGTGTTGTGATCCAACAGATCGCGAATCCCCTGCATGAGAACCAGAATTCCGATCAGCCAGCAAAAACCTCCCATTGCGAAAGCGAAGGTCCTCTCTCCGGAACCGGGACACATCATAGCGTAGAAGACCAAGATGTAGGCCGGGATCTGTAAAAGGACAAAATAAAGGATCAGCTCGAGCGGCTTTTTTTGCGGAGAATGGCCCCGCCAATGCAGCAGATACGCCACAGTCAATATGACCGCCCCGGCAAATACGGTATGAAAAAGCAGGGGAGCTTCCTGTTCCATCAACATAGTGGGGCCCTCCTTATGTCATAAATTTGCAAATGCTTTTATTTTGCAGCCGCATCTGCTTGATTCGCTCCATTGACGATCATTAAACTCCTTATGCCTATCATGCAGCTGTTTTGGAACTACGAGGCAATGAAAAATTGTGTGCCCCATTGAAATAACTCTCTTTGATAATATATGCATCTTATACCAAAAACAGCAAAATGTCAATAAAACATTGTCCAATATTGCCATATCAAATAGGTGCAACACAGGTGCAACAAAAGTGCAACAGTTTGCTCTATTTTTTGCTCAAAACCTGTCAGAAAGTCGTTTCAAACTTGTTTCGGACTTGATAAAAGGTTGTTTCTGAAAAATTACATATTTGTTGGAAAAGCGTCGAAAACACGCGAATATAGCAGAAAATTCGGTCTAAAATATGCATAGAAAACGACCGGAAATCTTTCGATTTCCGGTCGTTTCTGGTGCGGACTACTGGACTCGAACCAGTGACCTCATGCGTGTGAAGCATGCGCTCTAACCAGCTGAGCTAAGCCCGCAAATGGTGACCCGTACGGGATTCGAACCCATGTTACAGCCGTGAAAGGGCCGTGTCTTAACCACTTGACCAACGGGCCATATAACGCACGGGATGCTCTCGCATCCCGTGCTCTTTGGTAGCGGCACCTGGATTCGAACCGGGGACACTTCGGGTATGAACCGAATGCTCTGGCCAACTGAGCTATGCCGCCATATTCTGCCCGACAGGACAAGGGACAGTATAACAGGGAGAAGGTCCGTTTGTCAATAGCTTTCTCGTAAAAAATCAAAAAATGCGGCAGGACGCGCCTTATATTTTCTCTTTACCTTTCCGCGCATCTTTGCTATAATATTAGATTGAATTAGTATCCGCGGCACTTTTGCCGTACAGATCGGAGGTCACTGCATGAAATACGAACGCTGGCTCATCCCGGAAACGGATGACGCCGCGGTCGAAGCTCTGATGGACGCAGGCTATCCCTATTTGGTATCGACCGTACTGGCCTCGCGCGGTGTCGTCACGCCCGAGCAGGCCGCCGCGCATCTCGACCGCGAACGCTCGCTGGTCTACTCCCCCTTCCTCATGCGCGATATGGACAAGGCCGTGGCGCGCATCGACCGCGCGCTTGCCGGCGGCGAGACCATCGCCGTGTTCGGCGATTACGACGTGGACGGCATCACCTCCACCTGCCTTCTGACCGATTATCTCCGCTCCCGCGGCGCGGCGGTGCTCATGCACATTCCCCGCCGCATCGAGGAGGGCTACGGCCTCGGCTGCGACGCGATCCGCGCGCTTGCCGAGCAGGGCGTCACGCTCATCGTCACCGTGGACTGCGGCATCACCGGCGTGGAGGAAACGGCGTTCGCCGCCACGCTCGGCGTCGATCTCGTCATCACCGACCACCACGAATGTAAGGACGAGCTGCCCGCCGCCTGCGCCGTGGTCGACCCCCACCGCCCGGACTGCGGCTTCCCGTTCAAGCATCTTGCCGGCGTCGGCGTCGCGCTCGAGCTGGTCCTCGCCCTCGGCGGCGCCGAGCGCGAAAGCGCGCTCTTCTCCCGCTACTGCACCCTTGCCGCCATCGGCACCATTGCCGACGTCATGCGCATGGAGGGCGAAAACCGCACCATCGTCCAATGCGGCCTTGAGGGCATCGACCGCAGCGACTTCACGGGCCTTCACGCGCTGCTGCGCGAGGCCGGCCTGACCGGACGTCCGGTCTCCTCCGTGCAGATCGGCTTCGTCCTCGCCCCCCGCATCAACGCCGCCGGACGCATGGGCCGCGCGGAGCTGGCCGCCGAGCTCCTGCTCACGCAGGACCCCGCCAAGGCCGAGCGGCTCGCCCGCGAGCTGTGCGACCTCAACCGCGAGCGCCAGAGCGTCGAGCAGGATATCTTCCGCTGCGCCATCGAGCAGATGGACACCCTCGCCCCCACCGAGCGCAACGCGCTCGTGCTCTCGAGCGAGGAATGGCATCAGGGCGTGGTCGGCATCGTCGCCTCGCGTCTTTCCGAAAAATTCTCCTGTCCCAGCTTCATGATCCACCTCGCCGGCGGCATGGGCAAGGGCTCCTGCCGCAGCTACGGCGGCTTCAACCTCTTTGCCGCGCTCGAAGCGTGCAGCGACCTGCTCGTCGGCTTCGGCGGGCACGAGCTCGCCGCGGGCTTCACCATCAAGGAGGAGAATATCCCCGCCTTCCGCAAGCGCATCAATCAATACGTCCGCACCCACTGCGGCGACTCGGCCCCCGTCTCCTCGCTGGAGATCGACGCCGCCCTCACCCGCCCGAGCCTCATCACGCTTCAGGAGGTCGAGGAGCTTTCCCGTCTCGAGCCCTACGGCGCGGGCAACAACCGCCCTGTTTTCTGCCTGCGCGGCGCGCGGCTGGAGTCCATGCAGAGCGTAGGACAGAACAAGCATCTCAAGCTCCGGCTCCAGAAGGGCCACACGAGCTTCGACGGCATCTTCTTCTCCGTCACCCCCGCGGAATGCGGCCTGACCGTCGGCGAGCGCGTGGACGCCGCCTTCTACCTTCAGGTCAATGAGTTCCGCGGCAGCCGCTCCCTGCAGCTCCAGCTCGTCGATCTGCGCAGCGCGCACGACCCCGGCGCCCGCGAGGCCGAGCAGCTTGAGCTGTGCCGCACGCTGATCCGCGGCGGCGGCGTGAGCGCGAAGGACGCCGCGAAGCTCCTGCCCTCGCGTGAGCAGTTCGTGCGCGTCTGGCGTGCGCTCGAGCGCGAGGTGGGCGGAACGCTCACCTCTCCGGAGCTGCCCTTCCTGCGGCGGCTCTCCGCCGAGGCCCTCGGCGCGGAGAGCTTTCCGCGCACGGTCATGTGCCTCGCGGTTTTTGCCGAGCGCGGGCTCGTGACCGTCGAGCGCCACGACAAATACATCACGCTCCGTCTCACCGGCGGCAAGCGTGTGGATCTTGATGCCAGCCCCTATCTCTGCGCCCTGCGCGAGGGACTGGACGGAACGAAAGGAGGCAGCAGCGTATGAGCGACGTAAAAACGATCGAGCAGGCTCCCATTGAGCAGACCCCCCAGCCCATCCCCGAGGTGGTGCAGAAGCAGTACGATCATCTGGTCGAGACCATCCGCGCCTACAACCCCGGCGCGGACTTCGCCCAGATCGACGCCGCCTTCCGCTACGCCGCCGCGCACCACGGCACCCAGAAGCGCAAGGACGGCTCGCCCTTCGTCACCCACCCCATCGCCGTTGCGCAGATCGTAGCCGAGGAGCTGCATCTTGACAGCGAATCCATCATCGCCGCCCTCCTGCACGACTGCATCGAGGACACCGACGCGACCTACGACGACATCGCCAAGCGCTTCTCCCCCACCGTCGCCGATCTGGTCGAGGGCGTCTCCAAGCTCACGCGCGTCCACTACACGAGCAAGGAAGAGGAGCAGATGGAAAATCTGCGCAAGATGCTCATGGCGATGGCCAAGGACATCCGCGTCATCCTCATCAAGATCGCCGACCGCACGCACAATATGCGCACGATGGAGTATCAGTCCACCGACAAGCAGCGTCAGAAGTCGCTCGAGACGATGGAGATCTACGCTCCCATCGCCCACCGTCTCGGTATGCAGCGCATGAAGTGGGAGCTGGAGGACCTTTCCCTCAAATACCTCGACCCCACCGCCTTCAATGAGATCACCCACTCCCTCGAGGAGAAGTCCAAGGAATACGGCTCGTTCATGGAGCGCATCCAGAAGCAGATCGAGGGCAAGCTCACCGAGGACCATATTCCCTTCCGCCGCGTCTACGGCCGCATGAAGCACCCCTACAGCATCTACCGCAAGATGTATGCCCAGAGCAAGACCATGGACGAGGTGTTCGACCTCTTCGCCTTCCGCGTCATCGTCGATACCGTCGCGGACTGCTACAACGTTCTCGGCGTCATCCACGACCTCTACCGCCCCGTGCTCGGCCGCTTCAAGGATTATATCGGCACGCCCAAGCCCAACGGCTATCAGTCGCTCCACACCACGGTCATGGGCCCCGACGGCGTGATGTTCGAGGTGCAGATCCGCACGCAGGAGATGCACGACATCGCCGAATACGGCATCGCCGCCCACTGGAAGTATAAGCAGGGCATCTCCGGCAGCGCCAACGAGCAGAATTATGAATGGGTCCGCCGTCTCCTCGAAAATCAGGAGAATACGGACGCCGAGGAATTTATCCACACCCTCAAGGTCGACATGTTCGCCGACGAGGTGTTCGTCTTCACCCCGCGCGGCGACGTGACGAACCTCCCCACCGGCGCGACGCCCATCGACTTCGCCTACTCCGTCCACTCCGCCGTCGGCAACTCCATGGTCGGCGCCAAGGTCAACGGGCGCATCGTCCCGCTCGACTACCAGCTCAAAAACGGCGACGTGGTCGAGATCCTCACGAGCAAATCCGCCCGCGGCCCCAGCCGCGACTGGCTGCAGATCGCCAAGTCCAACGAGGCGCGCGGCAAGATCCGCCAGTGGTTCAAGAAGGAAAAGCGCGAGGAGAACATCGTCAACGGCCGCGCCGCCTTTGAATCCGAGCTCAAGCACTACGGCATCTCCGTCGCCGCCGTCACCGGGGACGAGCTGCGCCCCACGCTGCTCAAAAAGACCGGCTTCGGCAACCTCGACGATATGTATGCCGCCATCGGCTACGGCGGCTTCTCGGCGCAGAAGGCCGCCAACCGCATCCGCGATGAGCTCAAGGCTCTCAATAAGCAGCAGCAGGCCGAGCGCGACGCCACCGTGCCCATCCCCGGCGAGCCGGGCAAGACCCGCCCCGCCGTTCCCATGCGTGAAAAGAGCGAGGACGGCATCGTGGTGCAGGGGCTTTCCAACTGCCTCGTCAAGTTCTCCAAGTGCTGCACGCCCGTTCCGGGCGATGACATCGTCGGCTTCATCACCCGCGGCTACGGCGTGTCCGTCCACCGCGCCGACTGTCCCAACGCCGCGCCCGAGCGCCGCCGTCCCGAGGAGGCCGGCCGCTGGGTCAAGGTCAGCTGGGGCAAGGACGTCAAGCAGTCCTACCAGACCTCGCTCGACATCTACGCCAAGGACCGCATCGACCTCGTGCTCGACGTCTCCGCCGTCCTCTCGTCCACGCAGACCCGCGTCGCGGGCCTCAACGCCAAGACCACCGCGGACGGCTTCGCCCTCATCCATCTCGAGATCTTCGTCGCCGACAGCGAGCAGCTCTCCGCCGTCATGCGCCGCCTCCATCAGATCAGCGGCGTGATGAAGGTCGACCGCCCCGCCGGCTGACGCTCTGAATTTTATAAGGAGGAATTCTATCATGCTTTCCATCAACGTTTCCCACGCAAAGCCCTTCCTTTCCTATCCCTATGAAGAAGTCCTCTGCCCCCGTCTCGAGCGCGCGCAGCGCGAGCTCCTCAACGGCGGCGGCAAGGGCGACGATTTCATCGGCTGGGTCCGCCTGCCCGCGCAGTACGACCGCGCGGAATATGCGCGCATTCTCGCCGCCGCGAAAAAGATCCAAGGCGACTCCAAGGCCCTTGTCGTCATCGGCATCGGCGGCAGCTACCTCGGCGCGCGCGGCGTGATCGAGTGTCTGTGCTCGCCCAACTACAACCTGAAGAAAAAGGACACCCCCAACGTCTACTTCATCGGCAACGGTCTGTCCTCCGCCGCGCTGCGCGAGGTGATGGAGCTCATCGGCGACGATGACTTCTCCGTCAACGTCATTTCCAAGTCCGGCACGACCACCGAGCCCGCCGTCGCCTTCCGCTTCTTCCGCGAAAGGCTTGAGCAAAAGTACGGCAAGGCGGGCGCGGCGCAGCGCATTTACGCCACCACCGACGCGCACAAGGGCGCTCTCAAGTCCCTCGCGGACGCCGAGGGCTACGAGGAGTTCGTCGTGCCCGACAACGTCGGCGGACGCTACAGCGTCCTCACCGCGGTCGGCCTGCTCCCCATCGCCGTCGCGGGCGTGGACACCGACGCCCTGCTCGCCGGCGCGCGGGAGATGGAAGCGCTCTGCGAGATCGCGGACTACACCAACCCCGCATGGCAGTACGCCGCCATGCGCCACGAGCTCTACCGCTCCGGCAAGAAGATCGAGCTGCTCGCCTGCTTCGAGCCGTCGTTCCGCTTCATGGCGGAGTGGTGGAAGCAGCTCTACGGCGAGAGCGAGGGCAAGGAGGGCAAGGGGCTCTTCCCCGCCAGCGTCGATTTCACCGCCGACCTGCACTCCATGGGTCAGTATATCCAGCAGGGCGAGCGCACGCTGCTGGAGACCGTCGTCCGCTTCGCCGCCGATCCCGACCAGCTCACCGTCCCGCACGACGACGTCAACGGCGACGGCCTGAACTTCCTCGAGGGCAAAACGATGGACTTCATCAACCGTCAGGCGATGGACGGCACGCTCCTCGCCCACGTCGAAGGCGGCGTCCCCAACCTCATCGTCTCCGCCGGCGAGCGCAATGCCCGCACCCTCGGCGAGCTCATTTACTTCTTTGAGTTCTCCTGCGGCCTGTCCGGCTATCTGCTCGGCGTCAATCCCTTTGATCAGCCCGGCGTCGAGGCCTACAAGAAGAATATGTTCGCGCTGCTCGGCAAGCCCGGCTACGAGGAGGCCGGCGAGGCCCTGCGCGCCAAGCTCAGCAAATAAGCGATAAGGAGAACCGCCATGAAAGCAGTCCTCATGCGCGTCCGGCGCGCCAGCGTCACCATCGACGAGCGGGAAACGCGCTCCATCGGCAGAGGCTTTCTCATCCTCCTCGCCGTCACACACGACGATACCGAGGCCCAGGCCGTCAAGCTTGCCGACAAGCTCTGCTCGCTCCGTCTTTTTGAAGACGCCGACGGCAAGATCAACCTCACGCTCGACGAGGTCGGCGGCGAGATCATGATCGTTTCGCAGTTCACGCTCTACGGCAACTGCCGCAAGGGCCGCCGCCCCGAGTTTCTGAACGCCGCCCGCCCCGAGACCGCCATCCCCCTCTACGAAAAATTCGTCTCCCTCGTCCGCGCCAAGGGCTATCACGTTGAGACCGGCGAATTCGGCGCCTACATGGCGGTCGATTCCGTCAACGACGGCCCCTTCACCCTCATCGTGGACACGAAGGATCTGGAAGCCCCCAAGTAACCGAACGGAGGTCAGTTTTATGAAAGTCATCACCACCGTCGTCGGCGAGCTCGGCACCAACTGCTACCTGCTCATCGACGAAGCCACGCGCGAGGCCGCGCTCATCGACCCCGCCGATTCCCCCGACGAGCTCTCCGCCCTCATCGAGCGCGAGGGTGTCACGCTGCGCTATATCCTCCTCACCCACGGCCATCGCGACCACACGCTCGCCGCACCCGCCATGCACAAGCGCTATCCCGCGGCCGCGGTCTATATCCACCGCCTTGACGCGAACGGCTCCGGCATCTACCACTATCCGCTCGAGGGCGTCATCGACAGTCTGAACTATTACGACGAGGGCGATACGCTCCCCCTCGGCTCGCTGACGATCTCCGTCCTCTACACCCCCGGCCACACCGCCGGCAGCGTCACGCTCAAGGTCGGCGATGCCCTCTTCGTCGGCGACACGCTCTTTGCCGGCTCCTGCGGCCGCACCGATCTTCCCGGCGGCGATCCGATGGAAATGCTCGCCTCCCTGCGCCGTCTCGGCCGGCTGGAGGGCGACTACACCGTTTACCCCGGCCACATGGACTCCACCACCCTCGCGCGCGAGAAGCAGTACAATCCCTTTATCCGCCAGGCATTACGATAAAAAGGAGCGCACACCCTTATGAAGCTCGAGCTCATTGGGCATGATGAAAAATACGCGGTCGAGCAGAGCCTGCTCACCCTCTTTCCCGACGAGCGGCCCGTCTACGGCCCCGTCACGGATGCGGACGAGAGCGCGGCGCGCATCACGCTGACCGAGGACGCGGACAGCGTCTGCGTCACCACTGAGCTGCGCTGCGGCGGCAAATCCGCCGCCGACTGCTACAGCTATCCCCTCTCCGGCACGGACTATGAAAAGGAAGGGCAGCGCCGCCACGCGCTGGGCCTGAGCTTCTTCCGCGCGGCGAAGGAGGTCCTTGGCGTCACCCCCGCATGGGGCAGCCTCACCGGCGTGCGCCCGAGCAAGGTCGCCGTGTCGCTTTTGCGTGAGGGCAAGTCTCCCGCCGCCGTCCTCACCGAGCTTGAGGAGGTCTACTCCGTCACGCCGCAGCGCGCCCGCCTCGCGCTTGAGGCCGCCGAAACGGGACTTCGCGTGCAGAACGACCTCAAGCCGAACGACATCTCGCTCTATGTCGGCATCCCGTTCTGCCCGACCCGCTGCGCCTACTGCAGCTTCGTCGCGCAGAGCGTGGAGAAGTCCTTCGCCCTCGTCGAGCCCTACCTCGCCGCCCTCTTCGACGAGATCGAGCAGGCGGGCGCGATGGTCCGCTCTCTCGGCCTGCATATCAAGTCCTTCTACATGGGCGGCGGCACGCCGACCACGCTCACGGCGGAGCAGATGGACCGCCTGCTCACAAGGCTCGAGCGGAGCTTCGATTTCACCTCCCTTGCGGAGTCCACCATCGAGGCGGGCCGCCCCGACACCATCGACCCCGAAAAGCTCGCCGCCCTCCGCGCACACGGCGTCACCCGCGTTTCCGTCAACCCCCAGACGATGGAGGACCGCGTCCTTGCCGCCATCGGCCGCCGCCACACGGCGGACGACATCCGCCGCGCCATGCGCGAGGTGATGGCGGCAGGCTTCGCCCACGTCAACATGGACCTTATCGCCGGTCTTCCCGAGGACACGCCCGAGGGCTTCCGCCGCAGTCTTGACGAGGTGCTCTCCATGGGCGCGGACAACATCACCGTCCACACGCTGTCCCTCAAAAAGGGCAGCCGCATCACGCTCGAGGGCAGCCGCATCCCGTCCGCGGACGAGGTCGCGCAAATGCTGGACTATGCCGACCCCACGCTGCGTAAACATGGCTTTGAGCCCTACTACCTCTACCGCCAGAAGTATATGTCCGGCAGCTTTGAAAACGTCGGCTGGACGCGCCCCGGCGGCGAGGGCCTTTACAACATCTACATCATGGAGGAGCTGCACTCCATTCTCTCCCTCGGCGCGGGCGGCTCGACCAAGATGGTCGGCGGCGGGCTGATCCGCCGCGCCTTCAACGCCAAATACCCCCGCGAGTACATTGACCTCGCGGAGAAGCGCAGCGCCAACCTTGCCGCCTTTGCGGACTTCTATCGTGAACCGGAGGAACATACATGACCTACTCAAGCTACTGCGAAAGCGCGGATTTTCTCCGCACCCGCCTCAACGGCTTCACGCCCGAGGCGCTGCTGATCCTCGGCAGCGGATTGGGCTTCCTCGGCGACGCCGTGGAAGACCCGATTTTCGTCGATTACGGCGAGGTGCCCCATTTCCGTCCCTCCACCGCCCCCGGTCATAAGGGGCGCTTCGTGTTCGGCACGCTCCGCGGCAGGCGCGTCGCGGTCATGCAGGGCCGGATGCACTGCTACGAGGGCTACACCATGGCCGAGGCGGCTTACGCCGTGCGCGTCGTGCGCCTGCTCGGCGCAAAGACGCTCTTCGTCACCAACGCCGCCGGCTGCGTCAACACCGACTGGAACGTGGGTGAGCTGATGCTCCTCTCCGATCACATCAAGCTCTTCGACTTCGGTCCCCTCTATGGCCCCAACCTTGAGGAGTTCGGCACCCGCTTTCCCGATATGTCCTCCGTCTACACCCCGCGCCTGCGCGTCCTCGCCCATGAAGCGGCAAAGGCGCACAACATTCCTCTGCGCGAGGGCGTTTATATGTATTTCCCCGGCCCGCAGTTTGAAACGCCCGCCGAGGTCCGCGCCGCGCGCGTGCTCGGCGCCGACGCGGTCGGTATGTCCACCGTGCCCGAGACCATCGTCGCCGCCCACTGCGGCATGGAGGTCATGGGCGTGACGCTGCTCGCCAACATGGCGGCGGGCGTCCTCCCGCAGCCGCTCTCCGGCGCGGAGGTCAACGAGGCCGCCGAGGCGGCGGCCCCCGTGTTTTCGGAATTTCTTCTGTCCTGTCTGGAATCTCTCTGATCGGGAAAGGGCCTTTCTATGGCTACTGAAAAAAAGCAATCCTTCCTCGGCGGCGCCGCCGTGCTCGCGTTCGGCATCGTCGCGGTCAAGATCATCGGCGCGGTCTTCAAGATCCCGCTGCGCAACATCCTCGGCGAAGGCGGCAGCGCGGACTTCTCCAACGCCTATAACATCTACGCCACGCTCCTGACCATCTCGACCGCGGGCCTTCCCGTCGCGCTCTCCAAGCTCGTGAGCGAGTCCTACGCCCTCGGCCGCACCCGGCAGGCGCACCGCACCTTCCGCGTTTCGCTCTCGGTCTTTCTCGTGCTGGGCGTCGCCTCGTTCGCGCTCATGTGGTGGGGCAGCGACCTGCTCGCGGGCTTTCTGAACAATCCCCGCGCCGCCTACGGCATCCGCGCTCTCGCGCCCGCCGTCGTGTGCGTGGGCTGCCTGTCCGCCTTCCGCGGCTACGCGCAGGGCCGACAGTACATGACGCCCACCGCCGTCTCGCAGATCATCGAGGCCCTCTGCAAGCTCATGCTCGGTCTCGCGCTCTCGATGTGGCTTCTGCACATCGGTCAGCCGGACTACATCGCCGCCGCAGGCGCCATTGCCGGCGTCACCGCCGGCACCATCCTCTCGCTCGTCTACATGGCGATCGACTACCTGCGCCACCGCCCCGCGCTGCGCCGCGGCGAGTCCTGCGCGTCGGACCACGCGATCCTTCGCCGCCTCCTCGCCCTCGCCATCCCCATCACCCTCTCGTCCTCGATGGTCTCCCTCATCACCCTCATCGACACCAAGCTCGTCCAGGGCAGACTGCAGGACGCCCTCGGCTACACGCTCGACCAGATGCGCGCCGCCTACGGCAACTACTCCGCCTGCATGGACCTTTACAACCTGCCCTCCTCGCTCATGGTCGCGCTCACCGCCTCGGTCATTCCCGCCGTCTCCGCCGCCGTCACGCAGCGCGACCGCCGGCAGTCCGCCCGCATCGTGCGCTCGTCCCTGCGCGTCACGGCGCTGCTCGCCTTCCCGATGGGTCTCGGCCTCTGGGCGCTGAGCGATCCGCTCTTCCGCCTTTTCTACCGCAGCTACAACGCCGAGCTCGGCGGCTCGCTGCTCGCGGTGCTCGGCATCGCCAGCATCTTCGTCTGCCTCATGCTCATCACCAATTCGATCCTGCAGGCGTACGGCCGCGTCAGCGTTCCCATCGTCACCATGCTCGTCGGCGGCGGCGTGAAGATCGTCCTGAACTACAACCTCGTCGCCCTTCCCTCCGTCAATATCCACGGCGCGCCCATCGGCACGCTCGTGTGCTTCGCGCTCACCGCGCTTTTGAACCTCATCGCCGTCGCGCGCATCGCCCCCTTCCGGCTCAACTACCCCGGCTATTTCCTGCGCCCGCTCTTCGCCTCGCTCGTCATGGCGTTCGCCGCCCGCGGCGTCTACGCCCTCGCCGCGCATTTCCTTATCCCCTCCGTCGAGGAGGCCGGCCGCCTCACGCTTCTCTTGTGCGTGGGCCTTGCCATCGGCGTCGCTGTGGTGATCTACGGTGTGCTCGTGCTCGCCCTGCATTGCATCCGCCGCAGCGACCTCGAGCTGCTGCCCAAGGGCGATAAGCTCGCCAGACTTCTCCACATTTCTTAAAAAAGCCCGAAACCCCTTGAAAAATCACAGAAAAATCTTGCAATAGGACATAAGATATGGTAAATTTTGAAAGGAAAGAGACATACTCCCTACAGGACCTCATCGAGATCCTGCGTATCCTGCGCGCACCGGGCGGCTGCCCATGGGATCGCGCGCAGACCCATCTTTCCGACCGCCGCAATTTTTTAGAGGAGGCCTACGAGGCCGCCGAGGCGTTCGACCGCGACGATCCCGCCCTCATGTGCGAGGAGCTGGGCGATATGCTCATGCAGGTCCTCTTCAACATCCACATTGAGGAGGACGCGGGCCGCTTCACCACCGACGATGTGACCGATCACATCTGCAAAAAGCTCATCTTCCGCCACCCCCATGTTTTCGGAACCGCTGCCGCTGACACCAGCGAGGAGGTCCTCGTGAACTGGGAGGCGCTCAAGCGGCAGGAAAAGGGCCAGCAGACCACCGCCGACGCGATGGACGCCGTCGCCCGCTCGCTGCCCGCCCTCTGGCGCGCGGACAAGCTCCAGAGCAAGGCCGCCAAGGCCGGCTTTGAATTTGCCGACATCTCCGGCGCGTTGGACAAGCTCGACGAGGAAATGCGCGAGCTGCGCGAGGCCGCCGAGCGCGGCACGAACTTCTCCGAGGAGCTTGGCGACGTGCTCTTTGCCGCTGTCAAGGCCGGCCGCTTTCTGAACGTCGACCCCGAGGACGCGCTGAACGCCACCTGCGAGAAATTCATCGCCCGCTTCCGCCGCGTGGAGGAGGCCTGCGCCGCGCGCGGCGCGGAGATGTCCTCGCTCCCGCTCGACGAGCTCACCCGCCTCTGGAACGAGGCCAAGCACCCCACGGAATGAAAAACGCCTTGTCGTTTTTTGTTTATACCCCCCGCCGCGGACCGTTCGCGGCAATACAACTACAAACAGGAGGCTATTTACCATGAATAAGACCGAACTCATTGCTGCTGCCGCTGAAAAGGCCGGCGTTTCCAAGAAGGAAGCCGAAGCCGTCGTCACCGCCGCTTTCGACGCCATCGCCGCATCCCTCAAGGAAGGCGAGAAGGTCCAGCTCGTCGGCTTTGGCTCTTTTGAGGTCAAGACCCGCGCCGAGCGCATCGGCCGCAACCCCGCCACCGGCGCCGAGATCAAGATCGCCGCTTCCAAGGTCCCGACCTTCAAGGCCGGCAAGGCGCTCAAGGACATCGTTGGCTGACACACCTTCAAAGGAGCGGGTCACCCCGCTCCTTTGCTTTTTGCCGCAGGCATTTCCGCGAAAGGAGCATTTTCCCATGCGTCTCGATAAATACCTCAAGGTCTCGCGCCTCATCAAGCGCCGCACCGTGGCGAACGAGGCCTGCGACCTCGGCCGCATCACGGTCAATGACCGCGTCGCCCGCGCGTCCTACGACGTCAAGGTCGGCGACCGCATCGCCATCCACTTCGGCGAGCGCACCCTCGCGGTCGAGGTCCTCTCCGTGGCGGACAACGTCGGCAAGGCGGACGCCGCCGCGCTCTACCGCGAGCTGCCGAACAATTGACGCAAAGCAGGCATAACCCGGACACGCCTCCCATACACTCTGGTGTATGGGAGATCATTTTTTCAGGAGGTTCCGCTATGCCTTACGATACCCTTCCCCCCGCTGCCGCCCACCGCGTCGAGCTCGACGGGCGCGAGCGCCTGATCGTCTCCGGCGTGGACGACGTCGACCGCTTCGACGAAAACGAGATCGTCATGACCACCTCCGCCGGCACGCTCATCGTCACGGGCGAGAGCCTGCACATCGGCAAGCTCAGCCTGGACGGCGGCGAGCTCCACGTCGACGGCCGCATCGACTCGCTCCTCTACGAGGACGCCGACCGCCCCTCCGGCGGGCTGCTCAGCCGCCTGTTCGGAGGCTGAGCCATGGGCATCGAGATCGGCGCACAGCTCGACGCCCTCTGGCGCTCCCTTTTTCTCGGCGCGGCGTTCGCCCTGCTCTATGACGGCCTGCGCGCGCTCCGCCTGCGCCGCCGCACCCGCCGCGCCCTGACGGACCTGCTCGACGCGCTCTACTGTCTCTTCCTCGCCGCCGCCCTTCTCGCCTTCACGCTGCGCATCGGCCAGGGCGAGCTGCGGCTCTATATGCTCGCCTTCATCGCCCTCGGCGCGTACCTGAGCTTCGCGCTCCTCTCGCCGCTCCTCCGCCCGCTTTGGGACTTCTGGGCCGACTGTCTCTTTGCCTTCGCCCGTCTTCTGCGCGCGCCGCTTCTGCTGGTAAAAAAATATTATGGTAAACTGCACAAATTTGTCAAAAAGCTCTTTCTTTTTTCGCGCCGCACTCTTATAATAGAAAATTACAAACGGTCGGCGCGGCGTTCCCGCCGCGCCGCGGAACGAAGGGGAGGTGTGCAGTATGGCAGAGGAAAAGACCGCGCGCAAAAAGCAGGGCGGCGGAGCGCTCCCAAAGCTGCTGCTTCTCGCTCTTCTGCTTCTCATCGGCGCGCACCTTCTGAACCTCCGGCAGGAGATCAGCCGCGCTGAGGCTGAAAAGCAGACCCTTTCCGCGCAGCTCGAGCAGCAGCAGCGCGAGAACGATTCCCTCTCCTCCGCGCTCGAAAAGGCCGACGATCCCGAGTACCTGCAGGAGCTTGCCCGCGAGCAGCTCGACATGGTCTCCCCCGGTGAAAAGGTCTTTTACGACGTCAGCAACTAAAGCTCCCGAAGGGGCGGCGCAAGTGCGCCACCCCTTCTTCTTTTTCCCGTATCCGGTTGCACAGAAAACGGCGGCGCATTGCCGCCGTTTTCGTTTTTTTAACGTTTTTTTAACGTTGCCTCCTTCCCTTCTTGCCCCTCCCTTTTCCGCGTGTTATAGTGGGTGCAGAATTTTAGGGCAGCACCGCACAATGAAAGCCGCGGCGCTTTGTGCAAACCGCTTTTGCTCCATGCTGCGGTATTGCCCGGGGGGAATGTGTATGTTTTCTGCCTTTTTCCGCGATCTTCGCACCGAATTTGCCGGCTATAACGCCGACAAGCTCCTCAAGGACGTCATGGCGGGCCTGACCGTCTGCGCCGTGGCGCTGCCGCTCGCGCTGGCGTTCGGCGTCAGCTCCGGCGCGTCCGCCGCCGCGGGACTCGTCACCGCCATCCTCGCGGGCGTCGTCATCGCGTTCCTCGGCGGCGCGTCCTATCAGGTCTCCGGTCCCACCGGCGCGATGAGCGCTGTGCTCATCGGCATTGTCGCGGAGTACGGCATACAGGGCGTCTTTTTCGCCTGCTTTGCCGCCGGCGTGCTGCTGCTCGCCGCGGGATTCTTGAAGCTCGGCCGCCTCATCGGCTTCATTCCGATGCCCGTCATCATGGGCTTCACCTCCGGCATCGCCATCATCATCGCGCTCGGGCAGGTCGATAACTTCTTCGGCACCGTCTCGGAGGGCAGCTCCAACCTCGAAAAGCTCGCCTCTTACGCCCGCCTCGGCTTCCACCCGAACCTCCAGGCTGTCCTCATCGGCGCGCTGGTCGTCGCCGTCATGCTCGTCTGGCCGAAGAAATGGGGCGCGAAGGTCCCCGGCTCGCTTATCGGCATCATTGCCGCCACCGCCCTCGCCGCCGCGCTCGGGCTGGACGAGCTTGCCGTCGTCGGCGACATTCCCCGCACGCTTCTCCTCTCCGACCGCCTGCACCTCGGCAGTCTGAGCCTCGATATGCTCTCGGACCTCATCTCCCCCGTCGTCACCATCGCCGCCCTCGGCATGATCGAGAGCCTGCTGTGCGGCGCGTCCGCCGCCCGCATGAAAAGCGAGCCCTTCCACGCCGATCAGGAGCTCATCGCGCAGGGCGTCGGCAATATCCTCCTGCCCTTCTTCGGCGGCGTGCCCGCCACCGCGGCCATCGCCCGCACCAGCGTCGCCATCAAATCCGGTCAGCAGACGCGCCTGACGAGCGTGTTCCACTCCGTCTTTCTGCTCGCCTCCATGTTCCTGCTCGGCGGCGTCATGGCGCGCCTGCCGCTCTCCGCGCTCGCGGGCGTCCTGATGGTCACCGCCTGGCGCATGAACGACTGGGCAGGCATCCGCTACATCTTCGCCCACCGCTTCAAGTCCGCCATCAGCCAGTTCCTCGTCACGATGCTCGCGACCGTCGTTTTCGATCTCACCGTCGCCATCATCCTCGGCGTCATCTACTCCGCCATTCTCTACGTCGCCCGGAGCAGCCGCATCCACGTCGCCTTCTCCACCATCGACGGCAACCGCCTGCGCTATGACGTCGGCAAATCTCCCATTCTCGACTCCGCCGGCGTGGTCTACGTCACCGGCTCCCTCTTCTTTGGCGCGGTGGACGAATTCAACCACCGTCTGCAGGACATTCCCGAGGAGGACCATCTGATCCTCTCCCTGCGCGGGATGCCGAGCGTGGACGTCTCCGGCGCGCAGGCCGTGCTCGAGCTCTGCCAGCGCCTGCTCGCCAAGGGCCACACCATCGCCTTCTGCGGCGTGGCCGAGGACGTCCGCTCCTACTTCGACCGCGCGGGCGTCACCGCCCTCGTCGGCGAGAGCGCCTACTACCACAGCGCCGACCGCGCCATCCTCGCCCTGCTCGACGAGGAGCTGCTCGAGGCATAAAAAGGAGCCGCCGTCTCTCGACAGCGGCCCAAGCGGGTGGGATATTGGAAAGCTTCCATGGACTATACTACCACCCTTGTCCACCTTTCGCAACAGGAGCTTTTGTCGAACGCCGCCGCACGCGGTCGAAGCGTGTCGCGGCGTTCATTTTCGTCAAAATAGACAAAACAGAAAATTTACAAATTGACCTATTGGCTATTTTCCCTTTTCATGCTATAATTGGTAAAAGTGAAGAGGGAGTCGGCTGAGACTTCCTTTTTGCTTTCCCTACTCGCAGAAATTGAAAGGAGCGAACCGTTATGAAGTTCACATTTACCTGCAAGAAGATCTCCCTGAACGACTCCGTCAAGGCCTATGCCGAGAAAAAGATCGGCAAGCTGGAGAAGTATTTTAAGGAGGAACCCGAAGCAACTGTGACCTTCGCCGTGGAGAAGAAGAATCGCTGCATTGTCGAGGTGATGCTCCGCGGTGCCAACGGCACACTGTTCCGTGCGGTCTGTGAGGACGCCGACGGCGATATGCGCGGCGCGATCGACGAGGCGGTGAGCCAGATCGACCGCAAGATCCGCAAGAACAAGACCCGCCTTGCCAAGGGTCTTCGCAGCGATGCCATCGTGCCCGAGGTCCCCGAGGAGTTCGACATCCACGAGGAGCGCGAGTTCGACATCGTGCGCACCAAGCGCTTTGCCGTCAAGCCCATGAGCCCCGAGGAGGCCATTTTGCAGATGAATCTTCTGGGCCACAGCTTCTTCGTCTTCCGCAACACGGACGATGACAACGCCATCTGCGTCGTCTACACGCGCAACAGCGGCGGCTACGGCATCATCGAGACCGGCGAACAGGCTTAATACAAACTTAAACCGCAGGGGGTTGACCATTCGGTCAGCCCCCTTTATGATAGATCCATCTCCTACGAAAGTGAGGTCGGCCCATGCCGCTCCAGACTCTCCCCTGCCGCGTCTTCCAGCGCGGCTTCGCCCTCGGCGCGCGGCTCCTGCCGTGGCGCACGCCCACTGTCCTTAGCGGCGCGGGCAGCCTGCTGAAGCTCCCCGACGTCTTTTCGCGCGAGGGCGCCTCGCGCCCCCTCGTCGTCGCCAGCCGCCGCCAATGCGCGGACGAGCGCTTCCTCGCCCTGCGCGCCGCACTCGAGGGGCGCGGCATTCGCCCATCCGTTTTTTCCGGCGTTGAGCCCGACCCGAGCGTCGCCACCGTTGAGAAGCTCGCCGCGCAGTTCCGCGCCGACGGCTGCGACAGCTTCCTCGTCCTCGGCGGCGGCTCGCCCATCGACGCGGCAAAGGTCGCCGCGGCCCGCGTCGTCCGCCCCGATAAGACCGTCGCCCAGCTCGGCGGACTCTTGAAGATTCGCCGCCCGCTCCCGCTCTTTATCGCCGTTCCCACCACCGCCGGAACCGGCTCAGAGGCCACCATCGCCGCCGTCGTCACCGGAGAGGATCACCGTAAATACGCTGTCAGCGACCTCTGCCTGATCCCCCGCTACGCCGTCCTCGACCCCACGCTCACGCTCTCGCTCCCGCCCGCCGTCACCGCGCAGACGGGCATGGACGCCCTCACCCACGCGGTCGAGGCCTACCTGAGCCTTTACTACAACACGCGCGAGACCCGCGCGCTCGCGGAGTCCGCCGTGCGCGACATTTTCCGTTATCTCCCCGTCGCCTGCCGCGACGGCCAGTCCCTCACCGCGCGCGAGCGGATGCTCCGCGCCTCCTTCGACGCCGGCTGCGCCTTCACACGCGCAAGCGTCGGCAACGTCCACGCCATCGCCCACACCCTCGGCGGGCTTTACGGCATTCCCCACGGCCTTGCCTGCGCCGTGACGCTTCCGGTCGTGCTCGAGGACTACGGCGCAGCCGTCCATCCCCACCTTGCCCGCCTCGGCTCCCTCATCGGCCTCACCGGCACGGAGCGGGAGCGCGCCGTCGGCTTCCTCGCCGCGATCCGCGCGCTCAACGCCTCCCTCGGCATCCCCGACCGCTTCGACGGCATCCGCGGTGAGGACCTCCCCCGCATGGCGGCCTGGGCCGCCGCCGAGGCCAACCCCCTCTACCCTGTCCCCGTCGTGTACGATCAGGCGCGCTTCCGCCGCGTGCTCGAGCGGCTGCGCGCCTGAGCCGCCCCATGCGTCACATCTTTGCAGATGCTTAACAAAGCCTCCTCTAACTTTTCTTGCAAAGCCTCCGTTCCTTTGCTATAATGATTCCATCAATTTTTTCAGAAATGAAGGAACGCCCATGATCGGAGTTTACGACTATACCGTTCTTGCGACCTACCTCTCGCTGGCCTTCGGCGTCAGCGGCATTCTCGCGGCCATGAACGGCAGCCCCTATTCCGCCCTGCTGTGCCTGATGGTCTCGGGCCTGCTGGACGCCTTCGACGGCCGCATCGCCCGCACGAAGAAAAACCGCACCGAGCAGGAAAAGCGCTTCGGCATCCAGATTGACTCGCTCAACGACGTGGTCTGCTTCGGCGTGCTCCCCGGCGTCATCGGCGCCTCCCTCGGCGGCGGCGAGTGGTGGCTGCGCGCGAGCGTCCTTTTCTACATTCTCGCCGCGCTCATCCGCCTTGCCTACTTCAACGTCACGGAGGAGGAGCGCCAGAGCGCCACGAATGAGCACCGGCATTACTACCTTGGCGTCCCCGTCACCGCCGCCTCCTTTGTCATGCCGCTTTTCTGGGCGCTGCCGCTGCGCCTCGGCTCTGCGCCGGCCGTGATCTATGCCGTCGGCCTCACCCTCCTCGCCTTTCTTTTCATCACGCCGCTGCGCGTCCCAAAGCCGGGCCTCAAGGGCATCCTCTGCATGATCCTTCTCGGCACCGCCGAGTTGTACCTGATGTTTTACGGCGCCATGCCCCTTTGACCCGCGCACGACCGCTCTTACGCAAAAGCTCCGTATGGCGAAAGCCATACGGAGCTTTTTTCTTTTCTTTTCCCGGATCGCCGCTTACTTGCCGCTCGGCGCGTCCTGCGGCACCTCGCGCTTTTCGGGCACGATCAGACCGCTGTCCACGGCGACCATGTGCTCAAGCAGACGCACGACCATGTTGGAGTAGCCGTACTCGTTGTCGTACCACGCGATGAGCTTGACGAAGTCGTCGTCGAGCATGATGCCCGCGGTCTCGTCGAAGATGCAGGGGCAGGGATTGGCGATCAGGTCGGCGGAGACCACCTGGTCGGCGGTGTAGCCGATGATGCCCTTCATGTTGGTCTCGCTCGCGTGACGGATGGCGTAGCAGATATCGGCGTAGGTCGTGCTGGTCTTGAGGTGCGCGGTCAGGTCGACCACGGACACGTCGGAGGTCGGCACGCGGAAGCTCATGCCGGTCATCTTGCCCTTGAGCGCGGGGATCACGCGGCCGACGGCCTTCGCCGCGCCGGTGGAGGAGGGAATGATGTTGTTGAACACGCTGCGGCCCGTGCGCCAGTCGCTGCCGCCGCGGGAATCGACGGGCTTCTGCTTGCTCGTCGCGGCATGGATGGTGGACATCAGGCTCTGCTCGATGCCGAACTCCTCATGCACGACCTTGGCCAGCGGCGCGAGGCAGTTGGTGGTGCAGCTCGCGTTGGACACCACGCGCATATCGCTGCGGTAGAGCATATGGTTCACGCCCATGACGAAGGTCGGCGTCGCCTCGTCCTTGGCGGGCGCGGTGATGATGACCTTCTTCGCGCCGCCCTTGAAGTGGCGGGACGCCTTTTCGGTGTTGTTGTACGCGCCGGTGGATTCGATGACGTATTCCGCGCCGCAGCTCTCCCAGGGGATCATGGCGGCGTCCGCCTCGCTGAACACGCGGATCCTGTGGCCGTTGACGATGAGGTCCTGATCCTCACGCTCCACCGTGCCGGTGAACTGACGGAACACGGAATCGTACTTGATCATATAGACCATGTAATCCACGTCCGCCTTGCGGAGATTGATGCCGCAGATGTCAAACGTCTCCGGACGCTCCATCATGATGCGCAGGACGACACGTCCGATTCGGCCGAAGCCGTTGATGCCGACTTTGATCGCCATAGCTGAGTTTCCTCCTAATATCCCCGTTCGGGTATTCCGGCGGCGCGCCGCCTCGTTCGTAAGCCTATCGTAACACAGGCCGGAAGCTTTGTGTACCCCCTTTTGCACAAATCGCATGACGAAAAAAAGTTGCATTTTTGCCGGTTTTCACAGCCTTTTCACGAATGGATAGTACAAGGAATTTGAAATATTCCATACGTTTGCTACCGCCCGACCGGCAGAAAAGAAAGCGGCAGTCCCCCGCCGCTTTCTTTTTTTCAATTCTCAGTCCACCACTCTCGTGAAGCTCGTGCCGCTCTTCTGGAAGCACACGTCCAGCCGCACGCGGTCGCCGCGCATATAGCTCGACGTACACTCGTACACCAGACCGTTCTCCATCGTCGTGCGCCGCTGGTGGTGGAAGGCCGCCGCTCCCGGCACGCAGCCGAGCAGCTTCGCCTCGTACTCGCCGAGCGTCACCGCCTCATAGCTGTCCTCCGCCGCGAACGGCATCACGCCGACGTGGTAGAGCAGGCTGTAAAAGCTGTGCGTTTCCAGCATCTCGCGCGTCAGATTCGGATAGATGTGCTGCGGATAGTAGGAGGTCTCCAAAATCAGCGGCTCGTTGTCCACGTTGCGCACGCGCGTGAAGCAGTAGACCTTCACGCCGTCCTCCAGCGCCATCAGACGCTTGATCTTCGGCGCGGGGTCGATGATATCAAAGCTCACCAGTGTGGACGAGGGGTGCTTGCCCATCGACGAGATCTCCGTCGTGAACGAATACTGCACGCCCTTGCGCCGCGTGCTCGGATCGGCGACGAAGGTGCCCTTGCCGCGCTTGCGCACGACGAAGCCGGCCTCCTCCAGCGAGCCGATGGCCTGCCGCACGGTGTTGCGGCTGATCTCGAATTTATCGCAAAGCTCCGCCTCGCTCGGCAGCAGATCGCCCACCCGCAGCGTACCGGACGTGATGGTATTCTTGATGATGCCGGTCAGCTGCGCGTACAGCGGAATATCGCTCGCCATCGAGAGTGAAGCCTTCAAAATCGGATTTTCTTCCATTTCTGCCTCCCCGGACACAAATCGGGTCATCCCGTTTTGTCCTATTGGTGCCGATTGTATCACAAACATTTGGTACATTCCAGTCCCTACGGCACTTTTTCCGCAAATTCAGCAAAACGGCAGAAAAACGCCTGTTTTCTCGCCCTTTTGCCCAATCGGAAAAGGGCGGCACAGCAAAGGAAGCAGACAGCCCGATTGGGCCGCCTGCTTCCTTATGTACGGTTTTCAATGCCGCCAAAAGCGCGACCGCTTAGAACTTGGGCTTCTGGGCCTTGACCTGCGGCTCCTGACCGTTGCAGACGGCAACGATGTCGTTGGCGACGGAAGTGCAGCAGTTGAGCACGCTCTGCTCGGTGGTGGCGGCCATGTGCGGAGTCATGATCACGTTGTCGAGATCGAACAGCGCACGGCTGGACTCCTGAATGGGCTCATGCTCAAAGACGTCCAGACCGGCCTGGAACAGGGTGCCGTCCTGCAGGCAGGCGACCAGCTCATCCTCCTTGATGAGGGCGCCGCGCGCGCAGTTGATGAAGGAAGCGGTGGGCTTCATCCAGCTGAACTGCTCACGGCCGATGGAGTGCTCGGTGGAGGGAACGACGGGCAGATGCACGGACACGAAATCGGCCTGCTCCCAAACCTCCTTCGCGGTGGCCTTGAGCTCGCACAGATCGCCGATCTTCTCCTGCGTCATGTACGGGTCGTAGCCGATGACCTTCATGCCGAAGCCATACTTGCACTTCTTCATGGCAAGCTGGGAGATGCGGCCGCAGCCGATCATGCCGAGGGTCTTGCCGCCCAGCTCGTAGGTGTGCTCCATGTCCATGCGGACGAGGAAGTTGCCGCCGCGGAACTGGCGGTCAACATAGGTGAAGCGCTTGGCGCACATGAGCATCAGCATGACGGCGTGCTCGGCGACGGCGTTGGCGTTGCCGGCGGGCGCGTAGACGACGGTGATGTCCTTGGCGTGGGCATGATCCATGTCGATGTTGTCGAGGCCGGCGCCCTGCTTGCCGATGACCTTGAGGTTGGTGCAGGTATCCATCATCTTGGCGGTGATGGGCTCGGTGCGGCACATGATGGCGTCGGGCTGGAACGCGGCGAGCTCCTTGACGTAGGTCTCCTCGTCGTTGTGGCTGCACAGCTTCACCTCGAAATCGTTGGACTCGAAGATATGCGTCGCGATCTCATTGAGCTCGATGGTGTAATAAACCTTGAACTTAGCCATGATAAAAAACCCCTCTCAAAATATTATAATTGTTGATTTTATTTCCCGATTTCCCGATCTTCTGTCAGTTCGTTCATTGTACACCCGCTCTTTCATAAAAGCAAGCGATTTGCCGATTTTTTGCAGGAATTTATGCATTTTCTTTGCGTCTTACCACTAATTTTGAAAACATACTTTCACAAAATTGAACACATTTACAAAAATGCACAAGTTCTCTCGGAAAACTTGTGCATTTTATCAAAAAGGAGCCCTCCGCGGCAGCGGAGGACTCCTTTCTTTTTCTCTTATGCCGCCGGCGCCGTCTCGGACGTCTGCGGCGTCTCCGGTATCGCCGGCGTCTGCGTCGGATCGACATCCGGCACGCCCGGGTCCGTCATCGTTGCGCCCGGGTCGCTCCCCGGCACCGTCGGATCCATTGCCGGCACATTCGGGTCGACCGTCGGATCCGCCGCCTTGCCGACGAGAATGATGCGGTTGCGGCTCTTGTAGCGGCTCGTCGCCTCATAAGTCGAAGAGAGCAGCGTCCCGTCGCCCGCGTACACATTGCGGTAGGTCTTGACCACATAGCCGGTATACGGCGTCTGCTCCACCTTCTGCTCGCCCGGCGCGAGCGTGTCGGTCTCGACGAGCTCCTCCTCGTAGGGCGTCGTGCTGATGAGCTCCGTCACGATCTTCACATAATGGTCGTCGGTCTTGGTGCCGAGAAGGGTGATCTTGATGTAGTCCTTTTTATCCTTCGTGAAAAAGTCTGCCTGCACCTTGATGGGGTAGAGCGTATTGTTGCGGAACTCAAACTCCGGTCCGCCGCTCGCCACCGTCGCGTCCAATCCAAGGCCGATGTAGTCGGAGGCGTAGCCGTGGTTCACGCGCTGCACGATCTCAAGGTTCGCGTACAGCACCGCCGCGTAGAGCGTCGAGCTCGCCTGGCACGCGCCGCCGCCGATCATGTCCACGGTCTTGCCGTTGAGATAGCCCGGCGCGGGCGAATAGCCGTTTTCCGCCGTGAACGGCGTCACCAGCGGGCCATACTTCATCGTGTCGCCCGCGTTGAGGATGTAGCCCGTGATGCGCTCCGCCGTCAGCTTCACGTTCTTGTGCCGCCCCGGTGCGCCGCCGACGCGCGTGGTGTAGCTGCTCAGCTCGTCGCGGAACAGTCCCGCCTCCAGCTGCTCGGTCGTGACCTCCGGCCGCTCGACCGTCGCCCGGACGGTGAAGGTCTCCCCCGGCGCCGCCGCGTCGTAAGCGCTCTGCAAGTCGGCGAGCGTAAAGCTCACCCCCGCATGGCTCGGGATGATCTTCTCATTTTCAATGTCGTAGCTCGCGTTGACCTTCTCGCCCACGAGCTTTTCCCGCTCCGCCGCCAGATCGACCGCCTGCGCGGGTACGGTCTCGTAGCTCGCCTCCGCATCCGGATCGCCGTACAGCGTCACCTGAAGCGGGCAGCCCCCGCCAAGGTATGCGCCGCGCAGCGCGTCGCCGATCACACGCCGCGCCTGCTCCCGATCCGGGATATGGCGGCCGTCCCTGCTTTTGGTCACGCTGACCTCGTTCTCGGTCGTCAGAGCGATGGCAAACTCCACCGGCTCGCACTCCAGCGCATCCAGCACCGGCTCCGCCGCCGCGCAAAACGGCTCCTCGGATACGATGCTCTCCTCAGGCTCGGTAAAAAGCGAGAAAAGGAAGCCCGCGCCGCTCTTGAAAAAGCCGTCGCCCTTCGCGCTGCGCACCCGCGCCAGCGTATCCGCGGCCTTCCGGCAGTCGATGTCCGCCGGAATATCGCCCAGCGCCACACCCGCGATCACCTCGCAGCTGTCTCCCTCCATCACGGCAAAGTCGAGCCGCGCGCTCTGCGCGTCAATGACCCGCCGCGTCAGCTCCGCCGCCGCCTGTTCCTCGGTCATGCCGCCGTAGTCCACGCCGCCGACCGTCGTGTTGGGATAGATGGTCCCGCTCAGCGTCGCGTAGGCGCACAGCCCCAGATACGCCGCGGCCAGCACGCCGAGCGCGATACCGGCAATGGCCCATCCTCTTTTGCCGCCCTTCGCCAAATGCTTGCCGCCCTTGCCGGCGCTCTCCGCTGTCTCCGCGGCCTCGTTTCTCTTTTCCTCAAAGGCACCCAGGTTTTCTTCCATTCCGGCACCCTCCTGCTGTTCCGAATCAATATCCCGCTGTGTATACCACAGCCAGTCTATTGCAGTATAGCATAGATTTTGCGAAAAAGAGTAACGATTTGGTTACAATTTTTACGCCGTTTTGGCAGCCCCCGTGCGCGGGATGCGGATGGTCAGCCGGATCTCCTCGTCCGTGTCCTCCCGCTCGCACGCCGCGTCCACCCCCGCGCGCTGCATGATGCCCATGCTCCGCCGGATGGTGTTGAGAAACAGCCGCACATCCTTCACGATGAACGTCGGCCTCCGCCGCGGCGGCGTGACCGCCGCGCGCTGCAAAACCGACTCGATGTACGCCTCCGCCTGCGCCACATTGCAGCCCCGCTCCACGATGACGCGCAGCGCCGCCAGACGCTCGTTCTCGTCGCTCAATCGCAGCAGGGCGCGCGCGTGCCGCTCGGAAAGCCCCCCCTCGCGCAGCAGCGCCACGCACGCAGGCGAAAGCCGCAGCAGCCTCAGCTTGTTCGCCACCGCGCTCTGCGACTTGCCCAGCCTCTCCGCCGCCTGCTCCTGCGACAGGCCGTAGACCGCGATGAGCTTTGCGATGGCGGCGGCCTCCTCCATGTAGTGCAGGTCCTGCCGCTGCAAATTTTCGATCAGCGAGAGCAGCGCCGACTTCTCCTCGTCCGACCGCACCGCGAGGCACGGCACCTCCCGCAGACCCGCGAGCTTCGCCGCCCGCAGCCGCCGCTCTCCCGCGATCAGCTCGTAGCCGTCCTCCCCGCGCCGCACGGTCAGCGGCTGCAAAATGCCGTAGCGCCCGATGCTCTCCGCCAGCTCGCGCAGCGCCTCCGGCTCAAAGTATTTCCGCGGCTGATCGGGATTCGCGCGGATCGCGTCCACGCTCAGATACAGCACGCGCCGGCCCGTCCACATTCCCTTGTGCATGATCTCCATGGCGTCCCCTCCTATCGCGGTCTCCCCGCATCCTTGTCCCCATTCTAAAAGCGGCGGCACGCAAAGCCGCGCGAATTTTGTCAGGGAATCGGGAAAATTTTCATTTCCCCGATCTTCCTATTTACGAATCGCTCCGCTTCGTGTAAAATAAAGGGACTTATGATCGAACGAAGGGAGGCGCGCTATGGCCGGCTATGTTCTGCACCTGAGCGAGCAGGAGAATATCACCCTGTCCGCCGCCGTGACGCGCCGCCTGATCGACGGCGGGGACGGCGACGCCGCCCTGCTCTACCTGTGCCTGCTCAAAAACCGCGGCAGCGCCTCCCCCGAAACGCTCCGCGCCGAGCTCAAATGGGACGAGGCGCGCCGCTCGCGCGCCGAGGCCGCCCTTGCCCGCATGGGACTCGTCAGCGCCCCGAAGCCGGAGGAGCCCACTCCCTCGCCCGTCCCCGCGCCCACCGCCGAGCGCCCCGCCTATTCGCGCGAGGACGTCGCCCGCAAGTTAGAGCAGGACGCGAGCTTTTCCGCGCTTCTGCGCGAGGTCGAGCGCAAGCTCGGCCCGCTCTCTACACCGTCCGTCGGCAAGCTCCTCGGGCTTTACGAGGACCTCGGCCTGCCCGCCGACGTGCTCTTTCTCCTCGTCAACCACTGCATCGCCCGCCACGCCGCGCAGTACGGCGCGGGGCGGCTGCCCACCATGCGCCGGATCGAGCAGGAGGGCTACGTCTGGGCGAGAAAGGGCCTCCTTTCCTCGACCAGCGCAAACGACTACCTCAACGCCCTCCACGCGCGCGAGCAGAAGTACCCCGCCTACATGGCAGTCCTTCAGCTCGGCGAACGCAAGCCCTCCCCGAGCGAGGAGAAATACCTCGCCGCCTGGGTGGACATGGGCTTCCCCGCCGAGACCGTCGCCCTCGCGTATGATAAGACCGTCCTGCGCTGCCATGAATTCAAGTGGGCGTACTGCAACGGCATCCTGAAGCGCTGGCACGAAAAGGGGCTCCACACCCCCGCGGAGACTGCGGCGGAAAACGCCGCGCCGAAAAAAGAAGAAAAACCGTCCGGCGGCAAGAACGACTGGATGAAGCAATACCTGTAAGGGAGGGGATCTCATGTCCTACGACGGAAAGCTCATGCGCCGCGCGATGGTCCGCTTTGAGGAGGCGAAGCAGCGCCGCGCCGACGCGCTGCACGCGCGCGAGCGCGCGGTCTATGCCGCCGTCCCCCGCATCGCGGAGATCGACGCCGCCCTGCGCGAGACCATGTCCAAGCTCATTTCCTCCGCCCTGCGCCGCGGCACGGACCCCCGCCCCGCCATCGAGGCGCTCAAGGAGGAAAACCTCGCCCTCCAGCGCGAGCGCGCCGAGCTGCTCGTCGCCCACGGCTATCCCGCCGACTACCTCGAGGATAAGCCCAACTGTCCCCTCTGCGGCGACACCGGCTGGCGCGGCAGCGAGGTCTGCTCCTGCCTGAACGACTACTATGCCCGCGTCCAGCTCGAGGAGCTCTCCCGGCTCCTCGACCTCGGCACGCAGAGCTTCGAGACCTTCTCCTTTGACGTCTACTCCCCCTACGCCCCCCTTGATCAGGACATTTCCCCCCGCTCGAACATGGAGCGCATCTACGACGCCTGCCGCGACTATGCCTACGAATTTTCCCCCCGCAGCGGCAATCTTCTGCTCTCGGGCGATCCCGGGCTGGGCAAGACCTTCCTCTCCGCCTGCATTGCCCGCGTCGTGAGCGAGACGGGCCACTCCGTTGTCTACGACACCGCCGCCCACATCTTCGAGCGCTTCGAGGCGCAGAAATTCTCCCGCGACGAGACCGGCGGCGCGGACGAGGACGTCTCCCGCCTTCTCCGCTGCGACCTGCTCATCATCGACGATCTCGGCACCGAGCTGACCACCGAGTTCGTCCGCAGCGCCTTCTACCAGATCGTCAACACGCGTCTGATGACGAACAAAAAGACCATCATCTCCACCAACCTCTCCCCCGCCGAGCTCTCGCGCCGCTACGGCGCGAACATCCTCTCTCGCATCGAGGGCGCCTACCGCATTCTCCCCTTCTTCGGCGACGATATCCGCAAGCAGAAAAAGTAAAGCGCACGCAAAGAAGCGGCCTCCCTTACGGGAGACCGCTTCCGTCTTTTATTGGATGAGCATATTTTCGCCCACGACCGCCTTCGCCTCGTCCACCGAGGTGAAGTAGGCGTTGAGGATCTGCACCGCGGTCGAGGCCAGCGCGCCGCCGCTGCCGCCCTTTTCGATCACCACCGCCAGCGCGATCTGCGGATCGTCGTAGGGCGCGAACGCCACGAATACGCCGTTGCTGACCTTGCCGCCGGTCTGCGCCGTGCCGGTCTTGGCGGCGGCGTCCACCACGCAGTCCTTGAAATAATACGCCACGCTGCCCGACACGACCAGGTCGCGCATTCCCTGCAAGACCGCCTGCAAATTCTCCGGCTCGATGTCGACGATCTCCGCCGGCGGCTCGTCGTACACATCGACAAGCTCGGCGCTGTCGTAGGTCCGCACCTCCTTGAGCAGATGCGCGTTGTACCGCGTCCCGCCGCCCGCGAGCGTCGCAATGTAGTTTGCAAGCTGCAGGGGCGTAAAGAGCGAGTACGACTGGCCGATGGCGGCGGTCAGCGTCTGACCGTCCGTCCAGTAATGCCCGTCGAGCGAGTTGACGTAGTCCGGCGTGGTCATCACGCCGATCTTCTCCGGGATCTCGATGCCCGTCGGCTCACCGAGACCGAAGGCCGAGGCATAGCGCGCGATCGTGGAGATGCCCGTCCTGCGTCCGATGTCATAGAAGAAATAGTTGCACGACACCTTGATGGCCTCGGTCACGTCGATGCGCCCGTGCGTGCCGCCGTTCTGGTTGTAGAGCCAGCATTTGTAGGCCCAGTCGCCGTAGTGATACACGCCCTTTGTCAGAATGGTGGACTTCGGCGTGATGATGCCGGTCTCCAGCGCCGCGATGGCCGTCACCGGCTTGAAGGTCGAGCCGGGCGCGTAGGTGCCCTGCGTCGCGCGGTTCCAGAACGGCTGGAGCGGATCGGTGTTGTTCTCCGTGTAATCCTCGTTGAAGGTCTTGAGCGAGAAGGTCGGGTACGACGCGAGCGAGAGCACCTCGCCCGTGCCGACCTGCACCACCGCCGCGGCCGCGCCGCGGTCGATGTCGTCCTCCGCCGTCATGCTCTCCACCGTCTCGGCGAGGATGCGCTCCACATCCTCCTGAAAGTCGATGTCCAGCGTCAGCGCGACCGTATTGCCCGGCTCCGGCTCGACGGAGTAGATCTCCCCCGTCACCTTGCCCGCCGTATTGGTCTCCACGATGCGCCGCCCGTTCCTGCCGCGCAGATAGTCCTCAAAGGCCAGCTCCACGCCGTCGTAGCCGACGTAGGCGTTCATCGCGTAGCCCTTTTCCTTGTATTCATTCCATTTCTCGCGCGGGATCTTCGTGACGCGGCCGAGAATGTGCGCCGCCGCGTCGGTCTGGTACTCGCGCACGGACGAGGTGCCGATGTGGATGGGCGCATACGCGCCGTCCTTCAGCTCCGCGATCAGCTCCACGGAGATGTCCGACGCGATGGCCGCCGTCGAGAGCTGGTTGAGCTTCGTCACCGCGAGGCAGTAGCGCAGGCCGACGAGCTTGCGCGCCTCCGTGTCGGTCAGATCCTCGTCTGCCTTGAACTCCGCGCGCAGCCGCGAGAGCAGCGCCTCGGGGCTCAGCGGCGGGTCGGTGTCGGTCGTCAGCGCGTCCTCGTCCGCCCACTTCTTGCTCACAAGGTAGCTGTTGAGCGCCGTGTGCGAGCCGGAGACGGAAAAATCATAGGCGAACGGCGCGCCCGCCGTCAGCGGCAGCGTGTCCTCCCAGACGATCCCCCGGTTTTCCAGCAGCTCAATGAGCCGCAGCAGATCCTTGTTGAGCGCCGCGTCGTCCGACGGCGCGAGCGAAGCGTCCAGCTCGAGCGTATACACGCTCCGGTTCGTCACCAGCGCCTTGCCGTTCCGGTCGGTCAGGATGCCGCGCGAGGTCACCACCGTCTCGCTCTTCGTGTTCGCGCGGATGGACCGCGCGCGGTACTCCGCGCCGTGTACGATCTGCGCGTCAAAGAGCGTCACGAAATACGCCGCCAGCACCAGCGAGAAGAGCACGCCGATCGCGAGCAGGCGTCGGCTGAATTGCTTTTTGTCGTCCACGGCAGGCCCTCCCTTCGCGGTTCTTTGCCGTTGTTACAGGGTAAATTTCCGATGCAGGAACGCCAGCACCGGGTGGCACACGATCAGCAGCGGCAGCGAGAGCGCCAGCTCCTGCACCGCGCGCAGCGCGATGGCGGACAGCTCCGAGCGTCCGCCGGCGAGCAGCGTGACCGCCGTGATGAGGTCCACGAGCACGAATGCCGCCGTACTCACCGCCAGCGAGCACAGGATGCCCGGCTGCAGCACACTCCTCGCGATGAGCGCCGCGAGCAGCGCCGTGAGCGGGAACGCGATCGTGTACAGGCACGGCAGCGGGGCGGTCAGCGCCAGGTCGCACAGCACGCCAAACGCCAGCGCGAACACAAAGCCCTCCAGCCGGTCCTCCATCGACGCGAGCACCGCCGGCAGCAGAGGCGGCAGAAAGGGCGCGATGCCCCACACGCGCAGATGGGCAAGCGTCAGCTCATGCCCAAAGAGCAGCAGCAGACACGCAAGCGCGTAAGCGGTCCATTTGACCGCCGTATCACGCGTGGTCGACGGCGACATGGCAGCGCCCCCTTTCCGAAAAATGCTTCACCGTCAGTCGACGATGTCAAAATCCTTGATGATGAATACCTCGCTCAGCTCGCCGAGCCGCGCCGCGGGCGCAAGCACCGCGTACTGCGCCAGTCCGTCGTCGCCCGTGCGCACGGACTCCACCGTCCCGATGACCAGCCCGCCCGGGTAGAACCCGCCGAGGCCCGAGGTCGTCACCACATCGCCCGAGAGCAGCTGCGCGTCGGCGGAAAGATAGCTCAGCTTGAGCTTTCCCTCGCCCATCAGCGCCAGATCGCCCTCCGCGACCGCGACCTCCTGCGTGCGGAACACCCGCGCGCCCAGCTCCGTGTCGGTGTCGATCACCGTCAGCACGGTGCACCAGTTGTAGCCCACCGCGGACACCACGCCCACCAGGTCGCCCTCGGCGGACACCACGCAGTCGTTTTTCTCCACGCCGTGCGCCGTGCCGCGGTTGAGCGTCAGCGCGCTCGTCCAGTTCGTGCTCTCGCGGTCGATGACCGCCGCGGACTCGAAGGTCAGGTCACGCCGCTGCTCCCGCAGCTCCAGCAGCTCGCGCAGCAGCGCGTTCTCCTCGCGGTCGGCCTCGGCCTGCCGCGCGTCGCGCTCCAGCTCGGCCACGCGCTCGCGCAGCGCCTCGTTTTCCGCTATGAGGTCGGAGTAGTCCTTATAATAGCGCTGCTTGTCCTCCACCCACGTCGCCACCGCCGTGACCGCCGAGCGGAACGGATAGGTCAGCACGCCCACCGCATTCTGCAGAAAGCCCGACGTCGCGCTCACAAAGCTCAGCACGCTGATGAGCACCGCGCAGACGGTCGTAATAATGAGCAGCCGCAGGCCGTATTTTTCCAGAAATTCGCGCAAAGCGCAGCCCTCCCTTCGGGGGTCGTTATTTTAGAAGAAGCGCACGCCGAAATGCTTCGTCAGGCATTGCCCCAGCTTCTCCACCGGCAGTCCCATGACGTTGTAGAAGTCGCCGTCGATGCGCTCGACGAGCAGCGCGCCCAGGCTCTGCACGCCGTAAGCGCCCGCCTTGTCCATCGGCTCGCCGGTGGCGATGTAG